>Ga0214542_1007415_pt1 | contig 19085 bp, 9 predicted proteins | sample CNSS1metaG_FD_160096 | JGI IMG/M metagenome (GOLD analysis project Ga0214542, IMG submission 160096) | Root nodule microbial communities from cowpea collected in UCLA plant growth center, Los Angeles, California, USA - CNSS1 | ecosystem: Host-associated > Plants > Roots > Nodule | place: USA...
ATATATATATATATATGGTTACTTAATTAATTGTGAATATTTTAATAATTTAAACGAGAATGGAGATATGGCGGGGACGGGTATTATGGCGGGGATATGTACATCCCCATACCCATCCCCATACCCAACTGAAAAAGTTGGGGATTCCCCATACCCATATCCATACCCAGTCAATGCGGGGATTCTCCGTCAAAACGGGAACGAGTTTATTTGTCATCTCTATGCATACGCACAGGTCTTTTTGTTTTTTTTTCTTTTAATTATATGTTAAGAAAAATAATAAATAATTATTATTTTTGAAAAATTACATAATTTATAAAATATTATAAATATATTTTATTATAAATATAATATTTATATTTATATTTACATAATATAAGAAAGTAAAATTTTTGAATTTTTTGTATTTTTACAATAACAATCATATAATAATTATACTTCGTGTTAATCCGTATATGCACGAATTTTTTTTAATTATGTATTAAGAAAAAAAATAGTTATTATATTTAAAAAAATAATTAATTTATATAATTTTATTAAGTGTTATAATTATATTTAATTAAAAAAATAAAATTTAAGTTTAGAATTATATAACATAATAAAGTTAAATCTTGAATTTTGTATATATACTTTTTTACAATAATCATTTAATTATAAGTAAGTAGTATTTTTTTTAATTTTGATTTCTTAAAACTATACTAATATATCATATTAATTTTAACAGTCGTTTCCAGTATTTTGTTGATTTACATGTGATTGAGAAAAAAAAATGACACTAACTAATGGATAGCTAGAAGTGTTAAGATACTTTAGTTTTTTAGAATATTTCTAATTATTATTATTGTGTTGTTAGAGTTAGGTTATTATTCTTTACATTGATTGACAAACCAACTTCAAATGAAAAGTGTGTTTGCTAAAGTATTATGACTCGAGTCGATGTTTTTCTCTTTTCTATTAAACTTACATTAAAAAAATTATTATAATTACTTTATCCAATACTTTATCCAATACATAAATATTATATCTATAAGTAAATATTATTATAACACATAATTATTTATAATATAATAAAAATTATTTATTATTTTTTTAACACAATTAAAAATAAAACATAACAGACTTGTGCATATGCACCGGTCAAGACCTAGTTTATTTTAAAATTTGTTAACAGAATCATAAATATAAAAACTTAAACAAATATTTAAAATAAATTGGCCATATTGAAAAAGTTAGAATGACATGAAATGTGTATCACAAGTTATTGTACAATAAAATGTAGACATATTATACATTACGAATCTTTTTCTACAAAAATTAATAATAATAATAATAATAATAATTATTATTATTATTATTATAACAATAATACAAATATAATATAAATATAAATAAATATACAAATAACAATAATGACAATCGATACTTCTCCATGCTGTCCCACACATTAAAATAAGATATAAAGATAAATTAAAAAAAATACAAGTAATTGAAATATAATTCCTTAATAATGAAAGTAAAATGCATGCACAAATCAAATTCAAGAAATTGATATTAATATTTGTAAATAGAATCACATGCAAATAAACAATTTTAAAGAAATATACATGTATTAAAAAAATTTATTAATGTAAAAATATAGACATATTGTGAAATATGATCCCGTTAAAAAATAATATGAAATTAATTTTAAAATTTATAATAATAGTAATACTAATAATGATAGAAACCATGTAATAATAACAATAATAATTAAAAAATAATAATACAAATACTAGCACTAATACTAATATTATTTAAAAAAGTTATGTATGATAATAAAAATACACATTGATAATAAATGTTTATAAATTAATTGAAAATATATAAATTTAAAAGATTTCTATGAAATAAAAAAAATTCATTCACAATTAAAAAATTAAAAACAATGAATGATATTAATTGGTCAAGTAATGAAAAAATTTTAGAAACAAATCATATAATTATCTATTGTTTTCTAAATATGCAAGGGTCGTTATTCTTTTCATTTATATTAAAAATATTAATATAATTTATTATAATATTTAAATAAATAATTTATTTATATTATTATATCTAAGGGTTAAAATTATGTATAAATATTTAGAAAAATAATGAAAACAAAATATATTTATTAACTGGTGAATCAATGACAAATTTTTATATAATTATTGATTGTATAAATCAATTCTAATTTGTACATGTACAACCCAAGTCATTATTAAATTAAATTTATTTATTTATTTAGGTTTAAACCTTTATCTTTAAATAAAGTTTCTTTACAAGTTTCTTTATTAGTCTCTTTATTAGAATATTATTTAAAGTAACATTATTTTATATAATTATTTATATTATTTTAAGAAGAACCATTTTATTTTTTTAAGATATAGATTATAAAATTACAATAATATAAATGTAAACTTTAGATTTAGTAATTAAATATAACAATTTAAAACGGTAATTATAATATAAACTCATAATGGTGTATCTTTTAGATTGTAAATTATATTATATTATATTAAAAGGTATTTAGTTATTGTACACATAATTGGTATTAGAAAAATTAACAAAAATATGAAACAAATATTAAATTTGGTTGTAAAAAGTTTGGAATGAAAAAATGGTTTATGAATACATCTTCTACGACTACTATATATACTTCTAATAAAAATCCTATTAACAAAAGAAATGGTTTTACTGTTAGGATTTATTTCAAGCACAAAATATTGAAACTTGGTAAGAAATGTGAAATGGAAATGATAGAGAGGAAAGAACCAAGTGGAAGGCAGCAAGTAAGATAAATGTTTATATTTTTATACCATACTTAACAATGCTAATGTGATAGATTTGATTGATGCCAACTATGTAACCATTTCTATAAATCAGGTCAAAAAAACCAAGAGAAAGCTAAGGAGTAGGTAAACTATGTCCTTTAAACCAAAATAAAGTCACTTATAGTAAAGTTACAGAAACCAAGTAAAAAATAAATGGTTTAAACGCCCAATTTTTTAAAAAACATATTTATTAACTTATAGTTAACACTATGACAACGATAATGTATAAAAAAACTTATTTACTGACTTCTAGTTAACATTGAATAAAAAACTATAAGATTTTGGACATTTATCTATCACAACACACCAAATTCACAAACACATTGAAAGCACCAGAAGAAGTGTGAAAAGTTCAGCCAATAAGCAATAATAGATAGAAGAAAAACTGCAAACATAAGACGCGTATCATTTGAAGATACTCACATCACCTCCGGTCAAGACAATATCCAAAAATAGGAAGGACATTGTTTAAAATATAAACAAAGGAAAAACGAAGTTTACCAGAAAATTCTTCAAAGATCATAGATAGATGTATAACAACACCATGCACATTTATTATAATTTCTTTGGAAGTGAACAACTGCCCATGGTAGTGAGCCAAAATTCCACAGTATACGTATATGGCAGATGGCATAACGACTGCGCAGAAGCCATGGTAGACAATACACACATATAGAAACTGTAAAAGTGACATCCTTCCTTCCATTATAATTTCTAACTAATTCTATAACCACCAACTTTTTGTAACTAACTAATTATCACATCCAAGATTCAACTTCCATGCACCATTCTAGACCTCAAAATATGAAAATAGAAAGATAAGTTGACATTTAACAATGTTATCGAATAGTAATGAGCACATGATAGGAAATCAGATTTTATCGAGTTTTCCGAGGCCAACATTTGTATCTCAAAATTATTTCTTTGGTTCAATGTTCAGGTTACAACAATTAAATAATTATATATATATATATATATATATATATATATATATATATATATATATATTATATTATATTATATTATACAACTTTGAAAAAATTGATTAACATAATAAGCCAACTTTAGATGATTCCTCACTAGATTATGAAAGTAAAATGAAGGGGGAAGGAGAGTGTAATCCTTACTCAAATATATATTTCCTCGTATTTCAATAAAAATCCATAATAAGTGAATGATATACAATATTTTCAACTGTGTCGGTACAACCATTAACTTAAAACCAGATAAAGAAACTTAAAGGCATAAATGAATGATATACAATATTGACGAAACATACTCTATTAACAAAGTTTAGAAATAAAAGCCTTAAAAGAATCAAACCTCATGAACTGCTTCACAATAAGCACGAACTACTTTAAACCTCACGAAGTAGAGGAAAGATAGAAAATCAAATATAATGTATTTTAGTATGAGAATCCATTCGCATTTCAAATGATATTGAAGTTCTAAAACGAAAATCTTACTTCTAGATCTTCTTCATCTAGAGAGGTCCATCTAATATAAGACATATGAAAACTATTTTTATCGAAAACTGAAGTTAGATGAAGTAAAGTTGCATTATAAAATAAGTAACCTTGAATAAAATGTTCACCAAATAAGAAGCAGAAAAACACTCTGCATAATAAAAACAAAGTTGGGTTAAACAAAGTAGGAGAAGTCAAGCTACTGAGTTGTATACGCAAAAATAGATGGAATAAGTTTAATGACATAAAAGAATGAACTTGAAGCAAAAGATAATAATGTGCAAAGAACCTGAAGCAAAAAAATGAACTTGAAGACGAATAAGGAGAAGTCGAAAACAGAGTTGGATTAAACAAAAACTAACCTTCAACTTGATATTCCCAAAAGATAAAGATGAACACCCTTTTATCAACACGAAGAATATTAAAATAAGAAGAGAAGAAGCCAAAGGAGCTCTGATACAATAGAAGAAGAAAATAATAAAAAAAACAAAGAATCAAGACTTATATAATAAAAAAATCACAACACTTAAGAACCCAACGAACCACACATAACAGGAAATAATAGGTGTCCAAACTTCAACAATATGACAACCAAGATACCAACATAGGTAATAAAAACCTTTCTATGCCCAAAAATAAGTACAAAAATGAAAATATTCTTCAACCTTCTACCTTGAACAAACAACACAAATATCAGATATTCACTGTGAGAAGGGAAATAACAAGATATGAAAAACTTCACAACAAAGACAAAAAAAAAAAAACCTGCCTTGAAATGCAATGGTGAGTGGGGAGAAGATTGATAAAATTTCAAACCTATTTTCACAAAGCTCCAAGGTTATAAAACGAAAGCTTTCGCAACAATCCATTATACTTCTACACTAAATCCATCAATCAATCTGTCAACGCCTCAAAAATCACCCAAGTAGCGGGAAAATGAAAAAACCCACAAATACCACTCCACGAAATGAACAAAGGTCAGATACATCGAGGCCAAATATATCAATTCAGGTATTCTTCTGATACAGAGTTCTCAAATGACCAAATAACCAAAATTTTGGACACGTGTCATATGAGTAAGTAAGGTCAATTCAGTAATTGACATATAACAAATGACAAAAAAAACCAATAAAATAAACACGTGTCAAGAATTTAGATAGGGTTATTTTTGTATTTTTAGTGGTAGTTTCCTTTCTTGTATTGTTATAGATAATAATTCAGATGTTGATTAAAGTCCTAATGTGATATTAATGACATAACTAGTTCCACTAGTGTAGAATGAACTTTTTATAACGTCCTATATGCATCAGTTCATGTTTAAACAAGGCATATGAAGACGCAGTGACACTTTTGTAATTTTTTCGAACTTTTATGCCTTGGTTGTACATAGAACCAAGGCATAAACCCCCCAAAATTTTTGTTTTTTCGGTTGCTTTGATATTTTTAAACAGGTGACAGACTTTTATGACTTGGGTCAATTCTCACCGAGCTTGATAGATATTTATGCCTCGGATCTGTTATAACCGAGACATATTTGATTGCTTTTCGAGTGAAATATGCCTCGGATTGCATGTAACCGAGATAGATAGATGTTTATGCCTCGATTTAAAATCAACCAAGGCAATAAGCCTTCTTAGGGTTAAAAAGAAATTGTGCGACTGTTTGTCTTCTTCGCGTGAGCAACGACAATTTTTCTCTCTTTTGTTTCCAAACGCCAGCTTCATTGCAGAATGTCACTGTTCCTTCATTCCAATTTCGTTGTAGAATGCAGAGGTTCCTTCGTTGCTCCACCACTGGTCCGCCATCGCACAAGCCTCCTCCATTGTCGTTGTCACAAAGGTTGCAGAGCCGCCTCCATTGTCATCGTTCAATCTCGCTTGTAGGTATGTGCTTCTCCTTTTTCTAATCATGAAACCCTCATGTGGGTTTTGAATGTCGATGTGTGTGTCGAATCACAATTTGGCTCACGGTGGTTCAGTCATTGGTGGTTTCACGTTTTCTGTTCTGATATGGTCGTGAAGGGAGGTTGTTCTACGTCACCAACAAGATGAATAGAGGCGTCGTGAAGTTGTTCTGGTGTGATGCGGTGGTCGAAGATGGTGGTGACAACACACTAGCTGCATTTAGGGTTTGAATGGTGACTAGAGTTTCTGATTTAGGAGAAGGTTGAAGATGATGATGTGGCACACTATGGTTGGTGAAGATGTGTGTACAAGGATCATGGCCATGTGTCATGCTATTATTGGGTCAGAAAGTACATCTTTTAAAAAAAATTGTGATGCCCATTAGGCCTTGGTTTCCTCTCGAACCGAGGCAGTAACCCTCGCATATGTCTCGGTTCATAATCAAGGAATAAACAAGTCCCTTTTTTACCTCGCTAGCATATGCCTCGAGTGTGAAACCGAAGCTAAAAGGTCAAAATAACCGCAGCCAAATTCCTCCCCTACACTAGTGTTCCAATAAGATACATGTTTAATAAGATAAAGTTTAATACTAATACTTGTTAAAAAGTTTACTAAAGATTAAGGATTAATTGATGATTGACTAAAATTTAAGAGTAAGCACCATTTCATGAAGCTCTATAGAGACAATGTCTGTCAAGCTTTATTTCAAAATGAGCCAACTAGGTTTCAACTTTCTTTCCAACTTTCCATTTTCAATTATTTCAAAATGAGCCAAATAGGTTTCAACTTTCATTCCAAATTCTCATTTTCAATCATTCTATTATTTATTGTCAATATATGCTTTACTTAGATTATCTACTCCCTTACCACCCTATTTTTTCAATTACTTTTAAAATAAAATTGTCGCCACTTACATATCTTAAAAACGAAAAATCTTGGTATTAAAATTTTAAAATAACCATTAAACAAAACTCTAAGACTACCTATATATTTACTTGTCATGTCCCAACTCTCATATTTCACTGATGTGCATCACTACCTGCTAGTGATAGATCTTGACAAAAAATTTTGAAGCCAAAAATAATATACTTAAAATTTATATATTTAATCATTGTCACAAATATAATAAAAGTATATATAATTTAGTATTGAAATCTCCTTGTATGTTTCTCCTTAGAAAAATGATAGTTTTGAAGTTGTATTTGATATGAAACTCATTTTAAATAAGTTTTTCTAATTTCATCTCTTTCACTCATTGAATATTCTCTACTCTAGTGTAAAAATACACAATCAACACAGTAAAAAACAAACAGACCAAAAACACAACCAAAAATAAGAGTAAACTAACATAACAAAGGAAAACCCTTAGTTTTGAAAATAAAGTCACAAAGTGTTTAAAATCCCAACACATCTGAAAAATAATAACTATTTCAAAAAATTCTTTCCTTCTTCATTAAAAGTAAAACATATGGAAGTTTACCAAGTACTCTCCCAAGAAAGAAAGGCGAGCCAAATCGGATAGGCTTAAAAACCTTGTCTTTCCTAACTAGAGTTTTTCCTATATCACCTTCATACATATATTCCTAACTTAGAAAATGAAACTAGTTTCTAACTCTACACTTTCTAAAAACAATCCCAAAATTTTAAATGATTGAAACAAAAACAAGTAAAACAAGTAAACAAACCAAATATTCCATTCAACTCGACTAATGGAGCAGTCTCATATCACAAAAAAAATGTATTTTACCGACCTCCAATTTCAGTTGCTAAATAACATAAATTAGTCGCTAACACCTTTTGCGACAGAATTTTGTGACCAAATTTATATAGTAAAAAAGCCCTTGGTAGCATAAAAATTAGCGACCGATTTTTATTAGTTGCTAAATAGCTACCAAAATATTGGTTACTATTTAGTCGCTAAAATTTTGGTCACTTTCCAAACATAGGAGACTAATTTAGCAATCAAGAAGTGATACTAAATTCAGTAGCTAGTTTGGTTGCAGAAGGAATGAAGGTAGCGACCAACTATTTGAGTCATTAAACTGTGATTAAATTATTTGTATTCAATTTTTTTCACTGATCGGTGGCAAATTTTGGAATCAACAGCAACTAATATTAGTTGGTCGCTAACTTTTTAATTTTATGCACAGTTCAACAATGAAAAAGATTGGGCGTTAAAGGGGTGGCAAAATTATAAGACCAACAACCACCAATAAAATTGGTCGCTAATTAGCATAAAGAACAAAATTATTTTTTTGGTAAAATTGACAACTTTTACCTGCTTATAAACAATATTTTTATTGGTTTATGAATGTTAAAATTTAATCAAGCTAAATAATAATAAACTACATTACATAATATAGTAAGGTGTAGTACATACATTACAAGAAGTAAAGAACATGGTCCAAAAGAAAAATAGTTTGAAAGTGTGCAACATTGGAAAACACCAAATAACTAAACATGGAACTAATGATCTCTTGGTTTACTATAACATCCTGACCGGATATTACCAATTTAAATAATTAAAATAGGGAATAAGTATAAAATTGCATTTATGATAATTCATTTTCCCAAAACGCGGGAAAATTTAAAACATTTATTATACCGCAATAAACCAAAATCCACAAACTATAATTGTCGATTACAAATTCTGAGTCTGGTAAGATAAATGTTTAAAAAATGTTTAAAATCCATAAAACAAGAAAATATCATAAAGGCTTTTCCCCAATCTAGCCCCTCTCTGAAACTATGTTTCACCAGCAACACTTGCAACATCATCTGCTCCCGTGTAACGCATTACACGATCATCGCCAAACACAAGCAGATAGGGTGAGCTCAACAGAATAAAAGTGCACTACACAACATAATAAATAATCATTCAATATTCCAACACTTCTAATACTCTCAAGTCTCATCACATAGTATATTATTCTCTCATAACCAACTAGTTTCCTTTCCTACGCCCCAATGCCTCATGGGAAGAACAAAGAACAATCCTTACCTGTTCACCAAAACCCGGTAAGAGCATTACTTTTCTTAGGACTTACAAGCAACCACCTTTGTCTGCTCACCAAAACCTGGCAAGAGCACAACCCTTACCTATTCACCAAAACCCGGTAACAGCGTTGCTTTTCCTAAGACTCACAAGCCACAACCCTTAATCCTTGACCTACAAATCTTCCTCTTGATGCCTCTTGATTCTACACCCTTTGATGATTACATTTATCGATCTTTGCTTCCACGAGTGTCTACTCGCCCCTCCGACTACAGGCCACCACCTAATAGTCCACACGGGGAATAAATTTTTCACGGCCACAATCCGTAACACCAAGTGGAGTTCCCCAATACGAACCATAGTCCGTATTTTTCCCTAGACCACCAAACTCGTCGGATAACACTAAGAAGGGAAATCTTCTGGAACCCATCCGTACGAGTCACGATCTTGAACACTCCACTGGACTGCAAAAACCACCAGGCTACAACCTCTAGTGGCCATGTGTTACCCCAATACAAGTTGCACTCGTAATTGGGCCCCCAACAAAGCATTGCATCAAAACCTCCATCCAAAGTTGTGTAGAATCCTCCTTGTTTGGATAAAGTAATTAAAAAGAAATTGAAAATGATTTTTTTAAGGTATTGTAAATGAATAAAATAGAACAATTTCAAATAACCTAAAAATATGAAATTTGAAATTTCACTCATTCTCACTCTACTCTCACTTCACTCACGAAAACCAAGATAAGATAGTTAGGCCAAAGGTCTAGATGAGTCGTTCAGGTCGAAGGTCAAGATGACTAGACCCGAGTCGAAGGTTGGAACAACTAGATTTGAGTTGAAGGTTGAGACGGTTCGACATGGGCCAAAGTTCAAGATGAGTTGGCCTCAAGTTGAAGGTTGAGATCGATCAACCCAAGCCAAAGTTCTGGATGGGTTAACCAGGTTGAAGATCAAAATGAGTTAGCACAAGTCAAAGGTTGAACTGATTCGACATAGGCCAAAGTTCGAGCTAATTCGGAACAGATTGAAGGTCGAACATATTCAACCTAAGAAGAATGATGATGATTCGGTTGAGGCCAAAGCTTTAGAAAGGTTGGTCAGGTTGAAGGTTGAGATGACTAGACTTAAGCCGAAGGTTGAAAAAACTAGACTCAGGTTGAAGTTCAAGACGGGTAAACAAGCGTCGAAGGTCAAGACGAGTTGGTCGTGCCAAGGGTCAAGCGAAGTCGATTTGAGATGAAGGTCAATCAAGTCAGTCTGAGACAAAGGTCAAGTTATGTCAGCTCGAGATGAAGGCCAAGACAAGTCAGACCGAATTGAGGGTCAAGCCTAATCATCCCAGGCTTACGATTGAGACGAGTTGGCTTGAATCAAAGGTCAAGAGGAGTCAGTCTGAGTCGATGATCGAGCCAGTTCGGCCTTAGCCGATGATTGATACAATTTGGCCCGAGGCGAAGGTCAAGACAAGTCAGCTCGGGCCGAAGGTCGGGTCGATTCGACCAAAGTCATAGGTTAAGACAACTCAACTCGGGCCAACGGTAGAATCAATTCAATTGGGTCGAAGGTCAAGATGATTATGCCCAGACCGAAGGTTAAGATGAGTCAGTCTGTTCTAAAGGTAGGGACAAGTTGATTAGGCAAAAGATCGAGATAATTTGGCGCAAATCAAAGGTCATGCCAATTCGTCCCACGATGAATGTTTAGCCGATTCGTCCTTGGCTAATGGTTGAGACGAGTCAGCTAGGCTTAAGAGCAAGACGTCTATACCTATGACGAAGTTTGAGGCAGGTAGACAAGGGTCAAAGGTCGAGACAAGTTGGTTGGATCAAAGATCAAGAAGAGTTAGCCTAGACCTAGGGTCAAGACGAGTTGTTATGGAATAAAGATTGAGATGAGTTAGCCCACGCCAAAGGTATAGATGAGTTTATTCGACAAGAAGGTCTAGATGAGTCGTCCCGAGTTGAAGGTCAAGCTTAGTCAACTCTGGGTGAAGGGTAGAACCGAGTTAACTAAATATTTAAAACATAATTTTGTCTTAAAAAGGAATTTAAATTATTTTTATCCAAACAAAAAAATTGAATTCTAAAATATTTCAATGACTCCAAACTATTTAAAAATGGAAGAGAATTCATTTGTAAGTAATTCAAATACTATGTGTTTCTTGGAATTGTTAAAATCTCTCGTACAAACACAATATAAGTCTTATTATGAAAGAAAATCATAAATCCTTTGTTGAATAAAAGGATTGCATGAAATGAGAATACACACTTAATTTAAAGAAAGGGTCACCATGAAAGATAATTTAAAAAGCGTGTCACCAATCTTATAATTGAAAATTTGTTTTAAATTTTTCTATAAAACTTTTAATGCATTCATATATACTAAAGGTTTAATTAATATTTTGGTAGTATCTGAAGGGTTTATTCAATTTAATCTTTAATTTCTTTTGTTCTCAATGTAGTCTTCATTATTTAAAAGGATTCAATATGTTTACTTTTGTTAAATTGGTGTTAATATCATTTGAAAAGTGATCACATGTTGGTCTAAACCCTATTTTCTCTCAACAATCCCTCTTCGACCCCATCCTGAGCCCTACTTTTCTCGCCTCACTCACAATCCTCCTCCTCCCACGTTTTCAATCACCACAATCCCCCTACATCCTCTTTCTGCTTCAAACCCCACAACGTCAAAGACATCTACGCCTCCTCCTTCCCCTTCCTCTTTTCTCCTTCAATCACACTTCGTTGTCCCTACAACCCCTCTTGAATATGAACGTGCCATTTATACTACTTTCATCACCCCAACGTCCTAAGGACAAATCCTAAATAGCTTCTAGTATGAAGTTCTCTGGAACTCCACTATAGTGGGTGTCGCTTCGTTGCTTTGGTGCGACACGACGATGGCAAAAGTAGGACCTAGAAGAGTGGGGTTGTGTCACTACAAGAACATGTCTCATTAATAACCAATTTTAATGATCTAAAGTTGTTAGTCACTATAGTGACCAATTTAGATTCCAATTTAGAAAATAAAAAACTATTGGTTACTAAAATAGTCACTATTATGAATAAAAAAAAAGTAGTTATTAATTAATTAAAGACTAATTTAGAAACTAATTCCTTTGGTAACAAAAACTTTTGTAGCTAATGTTTAATGACTAATTTTCTTTGGTAGCTAAATTTTAGGGTTAAGTATGTTTTTAGTCTTTGAACTTTGATCCAAAATTGGAATTCGTCCCTGGTCAAAACTTTGATAAATTTTGGTCTCTAAACTTTAAAAATGAATGAATATAGTCCTTTTAACCCAATTTCGTTAACTTTTTTTAGGTTTCGAATACATTTCTCAGTAAATATTGAGCCGAGAATGTGTCAAACGGTGTAAACAACTCCAATATTTACTGAGAAATGTATTCGAAACCTAAAACAAAAGTTAACAAAATTGGGTTAAAAGAACTATATTCATTCATTTTTAAAGTTTAGGGACCGAAATTTATCAAAGTTTCGACCAGGGACGAATTCCAATTTTGGACCAAAGTTCAGGGACTAAAAATATACTTAACCCTAAATTTTAAATACTAATTTAGTAACCAATTATAATTTTTCTATTCATAACCGTGACTATTTTAATAATCAATAAATTTTTATTTTGTAAATTAATATCTAAATTGATCACTATAATGATTAATAAGTTGTGATGACTAAAAGTGATCATTAATAAAACATTTTTTTATAATGTATCAAAAAAAATCAAGAAGAAGAAAAAAAAATTTGAACCAATACATATTTCTATTCAAATAATATTAACACCGATTTAACACGATAAATGGCACTAATTCTTATAAATAAAAAGAAAACTGGATTAAGAACAAATAAAACTTATAAGAATCAAATTAATTAAAGCCCTCAGATATTAGGATCGGAATGCTAAGTTTATACTAAAACTATTTTATGTCGGTAAATTCATACTTTTTACTATTTCTCATTTATGACACATCACATACTTTTATCTCGTGAAGGGTATCTCTGGTTCTGAAAAAATGATTAGCCATAAAAAGTGTTTTCCGCGTAAGACATAGTAAAGTATTACCCTTTTCTCGAGTCGAAAAACTTAGCCTTCTGAAAAAGTGATGCAGTACGTGAACAGTAAACGTGGTGTACGAAAACACAGAAACAGTAGGAAAGTGTTGGTTGTATTGACGTCAACGTGTTCATTTATGAACCAAAACTTTTTGGTCCCATTCTTCTTAACCCAATCATTTATACCTTCCATCATCCCTGCAAACACACTCAAATTCCCTTCTCAGACGCCACGTAACACTCTACATTCATGTCTCTTCCCACACTCCTAGATTCTAAGGAAAACACCACTTTCCCTAAACTCAAGATCAAAGATGGAGGCACAACACCCTCTTCTTCACACAACTCTTTCCCTCCCATACCCACCACTACACATAACACACCCCAAATCGGTACGTCTTTTACTTCATATATTACTTTGCATCTTTTAATCTACGTGAAGCTTCAAACTCTAAGAACAATACGAAAGTACTCATAAAGATATGTCTAAGTTTTTCCCTGTTAAAAGTAAGAGGCATAAGATGAAAAGTGTAGCTTTTATATATGAATTTTGTTAGGGATGAAAACAGAAATGGTTGTGTTATCTGATGCAGAAGATAGCGATGAAGACGTGTTCACAGTTCCAGATGTGGAAAGTGCACCAAGTGTTGATTGTGCAGGAACAAACCCATGTAGCAGTAATGTTAATGAAAGTAAGTTGAGAGATCCACCGATACATTATTCTGGTTTCACCGGAAAACGCCGTCAGGGAAGAAACCCCGTCGACAAAGAGCATAGACGCCACAAACGGTATGTTATATGAATCTGCAAAACAAAATATCAAACCTAGCTACGTACTTCATGTTTTACCTGCAAAAGAATACAAGTAGTGCAGGTTAAATATAAACTTCAGGCTTCATTACTTATCATCACATCCTATTTATTTATTTATTTTGTTCATTTTAGACTTCTTTTAATAGAATATTTAATCATGTTTTTCAATTTTAAAACTGACTTTTATTTATTTAATAAGTTTATTCATGTTCTTTAAGTTTAAAAATACAATAATACATTCATCTCATCTTTTGTTTGTTTACATTAAGGTGGATATAACTTACTGTCATATATTGCTTACAAAACTTGTAGGCGTAAATTAAAACTGTCAGAAAAAATCTGTTATTAATTTTATTGCTAATTGGAAATAAAGTTGTAACATTGTTGCAATTTTTTTAAATTAAAGAAGTTAATTGAGCATTTTGTTAATAATGAGATTAAATTGAATGAATGAATGGATAATATAACTAAAAATATAATTAAGCCTAAAATTGAAAGAATGATTTTTTATATGAACAAATTCGATTAATATTTAGTCAATTTAATTAGTAAATTTTAATTTAAATGATCAAATTTAAAATAAAAGTGAAAGAAAAAAATGTGTAAAAGGAAGTTAATTATAATGTAAAAGGATTTTCGTGGAAATGCAACATATCATCCTTTCATTAAAGTGTAAACTTTGGAGAAATTTGTCTTTGATTTATACTTTAGATAAACACAACCACAAAAAAACTGACTGTTTGACATTGTAAAGGTATAAAGTACAAAATATTTTATCTATATATTTATATAAAATGTCACTTAATATTATATATGACTTTTTATTTATTTTTTTAATATTATATATGCTACCTTCTCTATTAGTAAAGAAAATAAATAAATATAATGCATATTGCGACCAACAAAATTCATTTCGCAGGATTTGTTATAAAATAGCATTACTCTTGTGACACCTTATATATTTAAACACAAATAATTAAAATGAAAGATTGATTTCACTACAAGAAAAATTATTAAATAGCAGCTAAATATAAAAATAAAGTCATTATATTGTATAAGTGAAACACTAGCTTATAAACTAAAAATTATATACAAGTATCTAAAATAGCCACTATGTTTAATAAAAGAATATAATTTATTTATGAATTAAAGTCTAAATTAATCTTTCATATTAATTACAAAAATTTTAGAATCACAATAGTAAGTAGCTAAAATGTTTGTAACTAATATTAGAGATTAATTTATATTATAAATCATTATTTTTTATTAATAATATAAATTATTTTAGATACCAATAATTTTAAATTTTTAAAATGATGTATAACTTAGTTAATATAATGATTTTTTTTTCTAAATTCCGTTACTATTTAATGATTTCTTTTATAGTATTTTAAGAAAAGTTGAATAAAGCTTTTAATATATTTATTAGATATGTTGAAAGGAGTTGGCCTAATGATTTGAAAATGACTTCCCTATATTCTTGCAATACATAATATAAGAATAGCGAATAGAAATTGTATATGCCAAAAATAGACTTGTTTAGTAAGTGGTTTGATGATGTATTTTCTCGTAAGACACAAGTTGAATACTCTTTCTCCAGTTTTAGTTTCAAAGTTCTTTAAGTCCTTCCATGTAGATATAAGTACCTTCTTGATTTTGTTTTTGCATAACTGTCTTCTTGGTTTTTTCTTTTCCTTTTCTGGGCACTTAGTTTCCAAATTTATTGCATTCAAAGCAAACAACCCAAGTTAAATTTTCTTGTTGAGGTTGAGTCTTTTAAAACCTTCCTTCTCCCTCCATATTTGGAATCATTCTTCAGAAAAAAAAAAATCATCTTTCTTGAAGGTGTGAACCTAGTACTCCTCTTTTAGTCAAGCACATATCAAGTGAGTTAAGAGTTTGGGAGTAAGTATCTCTAATTTTCTCATCTATCTAAAGAATTATAGGTAAAAATGTTGATTAAGTGTTTACCAACAGGGAAAAAAGTTATATTCAATAACCACAATGTAACTCTTTTTATTCCAAAGTGTAGCAACTCAAGTATAGTATATAATTTGATTAAGATCAAGCCTACGCAACCTTCGCCACAACTCATTATGTCACCTGCAATAATCATTCCCTTCAACAATTGCTCCATTGGAATAAAATTTGAGATCTTGACTAAATATTAAGTATTAGATTGAGTCCACACCAAGTCAAAAGTTATAACATAGTTAAGGTGCAACTCTTTCTATTTTAATACTGTAGTAGTTTAAACATTGTGATTTAATTGTAACTTGACTCATCTGAGTTAGATAATCTTACTTACAACAAAGAATTTGTTTGATTTGTCAACATGGGTATAAACAAGTCATACCCATTATATTCATTATATTAGTATGACCCAGTTTCACATCGACTAAAGATAAAATAATTTTATAATATATAAGTAAGAAGTAAACTTTATCTTACAAGTCAATTTTGTAGGATTGAGTCAGACTTAAAACTCACTTGTCTTAACACAATATATCGATGTTGTTTAAAAGGTTATAAGGAAATCTGTACAAATAAGAAAGAAATTTTTTAAATACTCATTTTACAAGAGAAAAAGTTTACAACTAACGTTCACTCTCTTAAGGTCACCTAGTATTCTCTGTTAACACTTAGAAGCTTTTGCAATCTTTTTGCATGCAGCATATTTAGTTGACTAGAATCACGTGTAGGATAAATACTTTGTACATATGAAATAAGTTATATTCATATAAACTCTCTCACTTATTCATGTGATATATCTCATCTCATGTATGCCTTAACAACATAAAATTTATAGATTAAGAATGTGATATAAGTTAATAGACTACTAATATTTGATTGGTGTTTTTGAAATATAAAAGATATAGATGTATTAGAAACTAGTGTATGACAACATTTGACGTTATAACCAGGTTGTTAAGGAACAGGGTTTCTGCTCAACAGGCTCGTGAAAGGAAAAAGGTTTACGTAAATGACTTGGAATCAAGAGCTGTGGAGTTGGAAGAGAAAAACACCAATTTAGAAGAACAAATTTCAACGTTAATCAATGAAAACACCATGCTGCGAAAGGTATAATTTCACACTCCCCACATTATATTTATTCATAAACCAAACAGTTGAAGTTAAATTGAAAAATCTGGAATCATCTACTTGGCAGGTTCTCATGAACACCAGGGCCAAAGTTAACCAAAACAATGAAGCGTAGATCATTTGTTTCGTTAAATGAACAAGGTTTCTACAAGATTCGGTTCTGTTTATTACTTTCTTTTTGTTGGTGATAACAAAATGGTGTTTCTGGAACAATGTAAAATATTTAAACCTATACTTGTCTGGTGGTGGAAACCTTGTATTGTTCTAATCTTCTAATAGTTTTATAAAATCTTAATGTTTCTTTCCTTTGAAACCCTTAGCATTCTGTATTGGTTGAAACATATTAAATTGTTTATTAATCATTTCAATTATTAGAAACTCCTTCTAGTACTTTAGTTTACAAATAATTGAATATTCATGTAAACCTTTCGAAAAAGAAAACAAGTAATTGAAAACATTAAATATGAAAAAGTTTTAAAAACTAATTCTAAAACTTCAGGAGTGTTGGTTACCACTGTTTTGGATTATGTATTTTCTAGAAATATAATGATATTTTGACAACTTTATCTTCCAATTTTATGTGTCATCTTTTAAGTGGTTTTTGAATATTGAGAATAAGAAAAAGAAAAAATGGAAAACCACTTAAAAAATAACACCTAAAATAGTAAGAGAAAGTTGTCAAAATTTAATAATAAAAAATATTTTACTTTCTAGAATAGTTGATTCTCCTTTGAGCGCAACAAAACATATTAGAACATTGGTCTATATTCGAATTTGGGTTTTTTATTAGATTTTTTATTATTCCTTTATTATAATTTTAAAATATATTCCAAATATTTAAAAAAATATTTTAATACATTATGGACAATCTAACTGAAAATCTATAGTTTGCATAAGCGTTGTTATGGTCTCACGTAAGAAAAGTCAAGAATTTTCTCCGATTCCTTAAGATGGGGCTAGAGGTCATCGTTAGGCCCAGTCGGGTTCAAACAGCCCAATTTTGAAGTTGGACCATAGCCCTACATCAACAAGAAATTGGGCTTAGGGCATAACAAACATTAAAAGTTTGGGGGCACGAAAAGTTGATGAAGGGTGAAGTTCACCTTACCCAAAATGAAAACACTATGAATGGGACGCTATGATCAGGCATCATATATGAGGGCAACATTATAAATAGATATAAGGAACATTATAAATAGATATAAGGAGGTGAAGAGTATTGAAAAATGTAGTGATGTGATGAGGAGGATTATGCTCCATATCTATATAGCTATGTTCAAATCGAGAGTGGTCTATATGAATAATTAGACATTAAAAAAATTAATTTCAATTAATATCATGTAACTATCAACAAAATATTACGCATAAATAGTTTATTTATTTACAACTTAAACGGATTAACATCATTGGGTTCATTGGGTGTATGGATAAGTGTTTAGATTTCAAAGGACGCAATCAGTGGTCATACAATCTTGAAGTGGAATTCGAGTTGATTCGTAGGATGATTGCGTTCTTCTTTTCCATCTCTACTAATAAAATGTAGTTTTCATCGTTTTCCCTTTAGATGAAGAGTTAATGTACAAGAATTGGTTACAAGCAGTAGTAGATCTTATCCACAAATTTTGGAGGGGTCAAAATAATATAATTTTTTAATCATTAGATTATTGGATCATTAGTATAATATTTTAAGAATTGGTTTCTCTAACTGAATAATTTGATCTTTAGTATAATGTTGTGAAAAAATATAATCTATTTTGTTTCCATCTTCACGAATAGCTTCACTTTTATCACTTTTGAATAATGAATTTATTCTTTTATTCTTCATCAATATACCAATTTTTTAAAATAATATTAAAAATAATTTATCATACATTACTTACA
>Ga0214542_1007417_pt1 | contig 19083 bp, 6 predicted proteins | sample CNSS1metaG_FD_160096 | JGI IMG/M metagenome (GOLD analysis project Ga0214542, IMG submission 160096) | Root nodule microbial communities from cowpea collected in UCLA plant growth center, Los Angeles, California, USA - CNSS1 | ecosystem: Host-associated > Plants > Roots > Nodule | place: USA...
TTTATATGTTTTTAATTTTTTTTTATAATATATATATATTATATATAAATATTTATATATATATATATATATATATATATATATATATATATATATATATATATATATATATATATATATATATTATATCTCGTTGTTTGATTTTTTTTCTTTACTCAGCATCTAAAATTATTGAAATAATTACATTTTGTATTAAATATTTATACTTTTAAAATATTTTTTATGTGCTGGTTGTTTTTTAAAAAGACAATTTTAATTCAATTTCTGACATAGATATTAAATTAAATAATTTTGTATTTAAACTTTGAACTTCTGATTTTTATTTTTTATTAAAATGAAAAAATATTTATTGTAAATATTTACAAAAATATCAATGGATATATGCAATGGATATATGCAAGACTGTGGGCGGGTCCGAGAAAAATTTTCTATCGGCAGGCGCATAACATGTAGCTAGGCCGGCAAACACCCTATCATCCTTCTCAATAAAACAAATATAATTTTAATAATTATCTAAAAATATTTTTAATAATATGTAAATATAAGATATCAAAGCCTAATCATGTTAAAATAATACTTCTTAATAATTGAACTAAAAATATATTTCATTAATAATTAATTTTAATGATAAAAAATGTTAATTATTATTGTGATCAATTTAAATATTAATTTATAAAATAAAATATCATTGATTACTAAAATAGTAACTATAAATAAAAAAATTATAATTGATTTATAAATTGAATTTTAAAATTTATCTATTAAGATTTTAGTTACCAAGAAAATTAGTCAAATATAATTTTTTATTTATAATAATGATTTTTAATATTTAATTTTTTTTTATTTTATATATATATATATATATATATATATATATATATATATATGGTTAAAGAGAATGCTCAATTTTATTTTCAGATTTGAAGACAATTATAAAAATATATGAAGAACTGTGTGGAAACTTCATACAAATTTATAAGAACTGGAATCGCAAGTTACATAAACCAGATAACAAGTCAGAAATTAAAATAAAAAATGTAACGCACTCTGTAAATAGGGTGACGCATCAGGAATTAAAGTTATACAAGTTAAATTTAATGAAAATAATAAATAAAATATTTAGAAGGTAAAAATGATTAAATACATACAACTAAAAACAAATTTAATATAATGAATGAATAAAACTTATTACTATATGTAGAATGTATATGATGCAAAAACTTAGATACTTTAGTATAATGAATTTTGACATTTATATGTGTTTTTTATTTGTGATCATGCATCTAATTATGTAAAAAAATAAATAAATAAAACCACTAATACAAAAAAAACACTATAGAAAAATTTGAGTATGTAACGATAAGAAAAGTAGTACGATTTCTTTTTTCTTATATTCTTAAAAGAATTACCTAACTAAACATTCTCAAATTTTATTTGCATAAATAAATCAGATTATTGTTCACATATCAGAATTTACTAATGGGAACATAATTCTAAAATAGTGATTTATATTGAAAATTTTATTTTAATCACCATTTACAAAAAAAAAAATTATTTGTAAATCAGGATTTGATTCTATTTCATGTATAAATAAAATTTTAAAGGGTTTATTAATATAATTTTTTCTAAACAAATAGATATATTTGTAGAAAAAATAAATAAAGTGTTGACTATCTTATTTGCAAAAGATGGAAATTAAGAGGTTATGTTTTTATAAACACTTCCTTCGTCCTAACGTAGTAGTATTGAAGAATGTAAAGAACTTTTTCGACAAAAGGAAAAGTAGAATTAAGAACTTGCATGTTTAATAATTCTTTACTGAAAACCTATGGTTCATAATTATTTAATTTTATGCTGATAAAAAAATTATTTAATTTGATTTACTAACATCAATATTATTATAATAAGATTATATAGAAGTTAAATATAAAATTGTATTGGTAAATTGACAAACTCCATAACAATGTATAATGTCAGTATGCACGTTCAAATGATACCATGTGCATTGTCTGGATCTGAATGAATAATTTATCCTGCAGAAAGAAATAACTAGAGTTTATATTCTACATTATATAAGTTTATTTTTATTAAAAATTAAATATTGTTGTAGAATTAGAGAAAAAGAGAGAGAAACGTATAATTAAGAAAGAAAAAAAAGAGTTAATGTTAAGACAGTGGTTGGTTGTGAAGTACACTGAGTTGGAGAAAATGAAGAAGAGAAAAAAGAAAATGATGGTATTAACCATAATGATATTTTGTAATGTGTGGCTTTTACAAATATTTTTGTTCTGGTTTCTTATCTGTTGTCCACTTATCGAAGGAAAGTGGGACCCACCACCAACACCTCTTTTGGACCTTCACAGTAACTATTGCTTTGTCGTGGCGTACTTTCCTCTGTTGCAACCAATGTTCGCCCTTGGATCCACGAAACTTGTTTGACTTTCCAACCCCTCTCTCTCTCTTTTATAACCTCTCCTCTTCCCACACCAAAACCAAAAACCAAAACCAAAACCTATTTCCTTTGTTTCTTCTCACAATTCTTGTTCGTGTTTCATGGCACTGGATATGGTGGATCCTGTTCCCAGAACCAGGATGGAGGAACAATTAGCAATACAAGAAGCTGCTTCCGCTGGTTTGAAAAGCATGGAGCATTTCATTCGCCTCCTTTCTCCCTCTGCCTGCAATTCTTCTTCTTTTTCTTCCAACAACAACAACCTCGACTGCTCCGAAATCACCGACTTCACCGTCTCTAAGTTCAAACAGGTCATTAACCTTCTCAACCGCACCGGCCACGCCCGCTTCCGCCGTGCACCGCCCCAACCCCAACCCCAGGCCCCACCGCAACCGCAACCGCAACCGCAACCACAACCACAACCTCAACCCCAACAAGGCTTTACTTTGGATTTCGTTAAACCCACCATTCTCAACTCCAAGCCCTGCAACAAAGACGAAACTCTCACTCTCTCCACAACCACCACCACCTCCTCTTCCTTTTTATCCTCCGTCACCAACGACGCCAGCGTCTCCGACGGCAAGATCGGTCCTTTCCTCCCTCCCTCCGCCGCCAAACCCCCTCTCTCCTCCTCCCACCGGAAAAAGTGCCGCGAAGCCGCGCTCTCCGCCAAACCCTCCTGCCACTGCTCCAAGAAAAGGTTTTTACCCTCTACCCTTTAAAAAAAATTAATAATTTAAACCGCAATTAAACAGAGAAACTGATGTTGATTTCTTTTATCTCAGGAAATCACGCGTTAAACAAACGATCCGAGTCCCGGCGATAAGTTCCAAGATCGCCGACATCCCGCCGGACGAGTACTCGTGGAGGAAGTACGGGCAAAAACCGATCAAGGGTTCACCTTTTCCTCGGTATTATTCTATTCTTTCTTCCATCACCTTGTAAATGGGTTGAAGTCAAATGCAGATCTCAATGTCCTTTAAAAAATCGATTTTTAATTTAAGGGGAAAACATACATATAATTGTTCTTCAATCATAATTGAAACTTGGCTTCAATAATTGACGTAGTTTACATGCTGTTCAATTAATTGGAATCTAGAATTGAAATTTCTCATAGGGAATTGCTGTGTTTTTTGGCAGTGGGTACTACAAGTGCAGCACCGTCAGAGGGTGTCCGGCGAGGAAGCACGTGGAGCGTGCGCAAGATGACCCGAAGATGCTTATAGTGACGTACGAGGGCGAGCACCGTCACGCGCTGCCGTTACCTGCCGCTACCGGCGGTGGTTTCGGCCTTTGAACCTGTTAGCCAACGGCGTGGTGTGGGAAACTTGAGGGAAGTGCCCGTCCGGCCGTGACGGTAACGGCGGATGCGAGGCTGGAGTGCGGAAAAAGTGGGCTTGGAAGTCAACTTTTGCGGTGTGGACTTTGACGGAGTCGTCTAAATTTGACGAGGACTTTTGTGTAAATTTGACCCGAAATGAAATGAAAATATAGTGATCCGTTTTTTATTTATGCAAACGAGGCATTTATTTGTTTATTTATTTGATTTGATATGGGAGTTGAATTATTTGGTGGGAAGAATATATACGATCTAACATGTAATGAATAATGGTAATAATAATATTGGAAGATCTAAGTTGAAAGATTAGATTCCTTTTGTTGAAAAAAGTGGTGAAAAAAAGTCAAGGGGTGGGTCCCAGTGAGAGGTGCATGTGGAGTTGGAATAATGATAAAGGAACAGGTCAATGGTTGTTATGGCGAGTGGGTCCCATTCACCGTTACTTTAAATCTCTTTGACTCCAATTAACTTACGTAACCTAATCTTCCTTCACCGTTTCAGGCCATAAAATAATCATCAATTCAGTAATTCATTTAAATTCATATATTCTAGTTCATGCATTTTAGGAATATTGAACATGAAAATGTTATCAAAGAAAATTACGTTTAGGATTTTCTTTAAACGTGTTCATCCTTTTCTAGCTATCTCTACATTTCTTAAATTTTGTCCTTCTACGAGCATTTTAGGTACGATGTGAATGTTATCCCTTTGTTCTTTGATTCATATTCCCCTATCATAGATCTTATGTTTTAGGTTTTCACATTCACATCTAATATTTTGGCCCTTGCTTGATTAGGTATTTGTTTTGTTTTGAGATGTAGTAGTACTTTCGATACTCACATGTACCGAAGATGTTGGTTTTTATTTATTTATTTTTTGAATAATAATACTTTTACACACATTTATATTCATTTTTAGAAAATGAACGTTAGTATTTATAAAGAAAAATAAAGAATGAGTATAAAATAATTTTGTGTGACAAAGTATTATTGATACTCTTGTTTTTTTAATCAGGTTCTTTCTTCCTCTATATTTAAAATTTGTTCTATTTTGTTTTTATCTTTTTCTATTTAATGTCTTTCTTTTTCCTCTAGTCGGCACTCCTCTCTCCTATGCCCTCTCCCTCATGCCATCTCCTCATGTCCTCTCCCCATCACACTTCATTTTATATATATTTTTAATTATAAAATACATTTTAAATTGTATAATTCAAATTATAAATTTGTATTTTGGGTTGTAGTTTTGGAATATCTCCAAATTCTACATTTTAAAATTAAAAATGAAAACTTTAAATTAAAAATTAAAATTGGAATTAGAATTTTTGAATATATGGAAATACAGGATGAAATTATGGAAGTTCAAGAAGAAGGAGTCCCATTTTTGAGTTCACTATTTCACCTTTAGGGATTTAAAAGGCTTTCCGGATAAAAGAAAAGAAAAGAAAAGAGTGGTGCACTATGAAATATAGAAAGCTATCCACAAGGTGTTAAAATAACTTAAAAATCAACATATATTAACCGAAGCAAGAAACTAGACGTATTGGAAGTCCTACATCGACTAGAGATAAAGTAATTTCAAAATATATATATATATATATAAATAAGATGCAAACATTACTTTACAAATCGATTTTGTAGAGTTAAATTAAACTTAAATTCCATTTCTAACAAGAAGGGAATTATTTTTGAAGCATGAGTTCGATAATTTTATTTATTTTAAACCAGTTTTCTTTTTTTATTTTCACTCACAAAACTTAGAACTAATATTTTATTTTAAAAGATTGAATTTAGTTCCACATGCATGAATGATATGTTGGTATCTTTATCACTTAAACGTATCTTAGTATTTTAATATAAATTTAATTAAGTTTTAAGTCCTTTAAAAAAATTAAATTGAGTTTTTATTAAAAAAATTATCTATAAAGTACTTTAATTTTTTCTAATTATGTTCTTGTTGTTTATTTTTTTTTTCTATTAATTAGACGTGGCTATCATCTTGATTAGTCGTCATCATGGGTTAACAAATATGAACTTTTAAAATTATTATAAATAATATTGACAACTAAAATAAGAAGTGACTTTTAATTATTTCATTAAAAATGTATTGAATAACAAGGAAACAACATGACATGATAACATAACATGTATATCACGTAATCAACGAAAAAATAAAATAACATTGACACTATTGAAAAATATAAAAATTTCGAGTACTTACTAAACAACAAAATTTAACAATATTTAATAGTGATTAAACTAAAAATACTCAAATTTTGTAGAGACATAAACTTAGTTGAACCTTTAATTTTTGCAACGAGTATTTACTTTATATAATTAAATTTTATAATACCTAAATACTTTATATATAAACTACACTGTAATTAACGTTTGTAGTAATGAATACGTTTATATTAAATTATATTTTATAGTTATGATTAATAATTTATATTTATATTACGATACAATATCAGTTTTAGTGATCGATGAGTTTTTCTAAAAAACATTGAAAACACTTTTGTTGAATAATGATTTTTCTGATAAATTGTAGCTGTACGGTAGAAACCAGGCCCATCAAACAATGCCTTTATTGCATCAAGCCCGTCATAACTGGATTGAAATACCGGCGATATTTTTTTATACTTAAGATATTAATTACTGAATGATTGTTGATTAAAATATTGCTTAAGTTAATATTATTTAAAATAGATCCTTTGCATCTTTGAATATTTGGGATTTTTAACATCTATATCTTCAATCAGAAACAATTATACTTATATTAGATATTAGATAATCATGAAATTTTGTTTTTATCTGAGTCATTCCATATTACATCAGGTTTTAGATCTTGAGTTATGCTCTAATACAAGAGTTAAGATAAACATTTTTCATGATTTTATATTTCTAAACATTATTATATTTTTATTAGTAACAAATAGTATTTGTCAAATTAATTTTAAAATACTAAAACAAGAAGACAAAGAATGAATATTATATAGAAGAATGTGAGGTATGAGCCACCAAAATGAATGTTATTTATTGGAAGAGATTAGAGGTTATGAAAAGTGTAGACAAATGAATCTGAAATAGATATAAGTGGGAGTGGAGGCAGCATCATATAATAGATCAACATCATTATCCCTTTTTCGCTATGTTTTCTTAATTATTGTCTTCATGGATATGCTTAAATGGTTGTGATAGTATATTTTTATTTTAAATTACACTCTTTTTTAAACTATAAAATACACTAGCTTTTTTTTTTCACAACTATATAAAATGTAACAATCCATTTAATTTATAATCATGATTAAAAGAAGTTTCACATATGATAATACAGAAACACAGTCCTAGAGTTTAAACACTACTCCATACAATAACTAAGGCACACAACTATGTCACAACTAAACCAGATACAATGTTCATCAGTAATCAAAATAGGAAATTAAAAGACAGACGAGTACATTGGTCATAGCCCTAAAAAGAAAGTCCAAAGCAGTAGAATCCAGCCCAGATGCAGCGGAACTGTCAACTCCCTGTTGACCACGGGTGCTTCTCGCATCTGCTCACATCAATAAATTGATGATCATCGCTGAAGGAGAAGAACCACATACAAGACAACCAAACAAGCAAACAGGGTAAGCTAGAGTAGAAACAGTTTATCAAGCAGTCACATGCTATTACACAATCCAAAACAGTATTCATCAACCAATCATGTTATGACTTCTCAAGCAATACACTAGACTCAAACTCGACTCATCCAGATTACATATAATCAGGTCGGATTCAGCGGATGCTTGCACTTGTGGTGGATTACCCTGCTCACCCCCGAGCTAAGTGTTACAAGTGTTACAATGTTTCAATTCCCCCACACAAGGTTAGCCCTTAATGAGGAGTTTCAGGCCTCTTGCTACTCCTACAACATGAGTCAGTCCGCTCTAAGTGAGACTGACTGTCAGGATGCAGCCTTACCTTGAATCCTTACCAAATTATATAAATGGGGCACCACCATGGACTCCCACTAATAGGGGCCATGGAATTACGTCCCGACCACTGAAGCACCACTAAGAAGCCTCACCTAAAGACTCGTGGATTTACGTACTGACAACATACTAATCACATTCCAAACAAACAAATAATATTGATCATGCATTTAACACCTCACGCTATCCTTTGTAACTCATTCTCATTCATAATCCATGTTGATTTCATACCATCCCGTTCTTCCCAATTCGGGGATATAAAACTGCACCTCATACCAATATCATGCCATCAATGTAACATTATTGCTCATATCGAATTCATGACCACATATATAACCAACCATTTCATTGAAATCGCATGCCAAGATTTATCCAAGTTCATCATTCACAATCCATGAATCACATCACTCATGTAAATTCATTCATCTCATACTTTATAAATGCATACCAAGACATACATATATCACAAAATAGTATTCATCCCAAATAAATGAGTGTCAACATTTAAGTACCTGCAATTCCATACAATCAAGCGCAACACACAATCATAATTCTTACACCAAAATTCCTAAGAAAATTTATTATCACAAAATCAAAATCACTGCAGTAATGCGTGACACATTTCTCAAGCTACAGACATCTAATCGACGATCCAACCGATCAAACCACAAAATAGCATGTTATGAACCAAATGTCCAAATTTGAGCTCAATCCAACTGTTAATGAGTCAGGAAAGTCAATTTTACTAAAACTGCGCATATCAGAAAAATACATAGTCGCCCAGCGACTAAGTCAACTCACCCAACGACTGCGCGACGCATCAGAATACGAGAAATAACGTAATATCACAGTTTCATGAATATTTGAACCCCTAACTCAGAAATATACCAAAAACTAACGTTTTTCCCCAAATTTTTCTCATATTTCACAAAACATTAATCGCATAAAATAGAAACAACGTGAAACCCTAGCTTCCCTTATCTGGAAAATGCTAACCAAACGACCTCGACACTTAAGTGAATGAGTACGAAAGTTCCCGAAGCAGATTTAAGAGCTGAAAACCCTAACACAAATGGGGTACGAGATTACTACAAGGAACCCTAACAGTAATTACGAAGAACCAAACCAGTGAAGAAGAGTATGAGTTGACGAACCACTTACGTGAGCATAAACGAGGTCGAGCTAAACTTGAATCTGATTGAACTTCAAACCCTAACAGAGCTCTGGGAAAGGAAAAGGAGAGTAGGTAAGTTACTGTTTGGCAAGAAAGACAGAAATAAAAGGGGTTAGGATGCCTTAGGGGCTTTGGACACCCTATGGGCCAGTACTTAGACCCAACCGATGAGACTAGGCCCCTTTAAATTTTTAGGGCACAAAAAGAGGGTTTTACATAAAATCCATCCCTTCAATTTATATTTTAATAATGTAGTTTTTCTGGAGCATTGAGTTGAAATTTTAATTATTTTAAGAGAAAGAATAAAATGAAAAAAAAACTGATATTTGGAAATCTAATTTTTAAATTAAATTTTTTTATTATTAATTTTTTAACAAATAAAGATACTATAATATAAAATATTTATGATGAAAAATTATTCACCCTTAAACTACTTTGTAGTTTTTATTAAAAATTAATTTCAATATTTTTAATTGATCATTTTGATTTAAATGTCTCTTATTTGAATTTTTAATATGTATTCTTCTAATTTTTTTTCTCGTTTAAAAAAACATATTTGTTCTCGTAATATTTTTAAAATTTTAAATAATTAAAATAAAAATGAAAGTTATGGTAAGGATATAAGTTAGCATGGAAATAAGAATCCACTAAATTAAAGTATATTTTTGTTAAAGATAATTCATTGGACAACATTGATAGAGTTATTATACTACAAATTGTTATAAGATTAAAACGTGTTAAATTAGTAATTTATGAAAAGTTTCTAAACTACACCTCCTTGTATATACATCTCGTGCATGGGTCTAGAAATGGGTGGTCCATTAGCAGTATAACGAGTGGAACATAATGTCCAAAAAATCTCGTTAGGATAGATTTTTTTAAACAATGACTTTAATACCATGTTAGAAGTATATTTTAAGCCTAATTCAACCCCACAAAACTGACGTGTAAGATGAGGTTTGCAACTTACCTATATACTATAAAATTGTCTTATCTAGTCCATGTGAAACTTCCAACACATATGATAGGATTGATTACCACTCTTGTATGGAATTAATAACATGTCCTACAAAAAAGAGTGACATTTGAACTATAAATGTTGGTGATGCTGCTAACTACAAAACACTACATAAACTTCTTCTAAATGTCTATAAGAGTTTCAAAGGAGTCAAAAATAAGAGGCACCACTTTGGATCTTTCTAAGTTAAAATTTAGAAGCCATCATTGAAGATTTCAACACATGCATCGTTAATAATCAATTTATATATAAAGTTTGCTTATTAGAAATTCCTTCGTGTATTTTATTCAATTGATGTTGTTACTGGTTTTTATTTTTATATGTTTTTTGTTTTGAATATTTTATTTTTATTACTATTTTTGAAGTGTGGAGGAAAATAATTAAAAGTGTTATAAAATGAGAGGAAAACGAAAGTATAAGGCTGCAATTTCTAGAGTTTTGAAGATTGCATGCACTCTCAGAAATTGACTGAACTTTAGGCAACCCGCCATCGGTTTCTCCCATTGAACATTTCAACAAAAAAATTATTGTTTTATGATAACCTTTTCACCTTTACGTTAAATTAAAGTTTTGGATAATATGTTATTCCCTTGTTAGGTGACCTTTTAAAATAATAATAATAATAATATTAATATATAATATATATATATATATATATATATATATATATATATATATATATATATATATATATATATATATATATATATATATATATATTTTTATAAAATAAATACGAGTGGCTAAACCTACACTATAAGAAATGCTGTAATTTTAATATTGATTTATTATAAAAATGTAAAGTTGTCCTAAGGGACTCAAAAATTATAAAAATTATTTATTTATTATAACATAGTATTAGTTAAGCTGGCGTTAAATGAATGAAATAATAAATGAATTAAGTACAAAGTCATAGTCGGTGACACGAAGAAGAACAAATATAATAATTATTAGTCTATAAAAAAATATTAATTTAATTTCTAAATATTAATTTCGGTCAAATGTTAATTTTACGTATATTTAATATTTATATTTATTTAAGTTATATCGGGTCAATGTTAAATTCTATATTCTGAATTTGTGTGCATTCTTTATCGAAAACATATAATAGATTATTTTTAATTTAAAGATCCAAATTTAAAGATGACAAATCTTTTCACTTATAAATTTTTAGATTAAATATGTTTTTATGATCTCTTAAGAAATTGTAATTAGTTCCTCTTAAAAATAATTTTCAAATTTTCTCTCGTTTTAAGAATAATATCAAACACTTGAATTTAATTTCAATTATATTTTTATTTTATTAAGTAATATTCGTCTAAGATGTTACATGTGATATACTTGTAAATTAGTAATCAATATTTATGTCTGGCGCCCCAAGGTTAGATGTAAATATTATGATTTACGTCTGACTATATACAATTAGACGTAAATTTACATTTGATTTGCATAAAGTTTGTAAGTTTGAGTCGAACCAAACATAAATTTACATCTAACTATACACAGTCAGACATAAATTGTGATATTTATATATGAACTTGGCACACCATATATAAACGTTAAATATTTTATTTCAGATGCTCTTCTTCAATGTTTCCATCTCTGTGCACGAGTGCTCGAAAGAGGTGACGACATCAAACCTACCAAATGTATGTTTCTCGTTTGTTTCCATTTTGCGTTTGCCCTCATGTTTGTTTGCATCCATTTTCATTTTTCGAAAGCTTGAAACCCTCCAATTTGCAGCAGCTGTGTGCGATGGCGAAGGACAATGTGGTCTCCAACGGTAGCAGCAACGTGACGGTGAGTCTCTTTTGAACTGCAGTGGCTGCGTGAATCACCATCTACGGTGGTGTGCGACAAGAGACCTCCCAAAACACCCTTTTTTCATGTAAATTCACTTCTAGTTGTTTGCACCAGACGTTATATGTTTTTGACAAACATAAATTTACGCCTCTCAATTCTACATCTGATTTGAACCAAACGTGAAAATCCAAAAGTGTTGGACGTAAAAGATTTTTTTTTTCGTGTTAGTGAATATGTAGTAGTTAATGTCTTAGTTAGAGTTTAATTTTATTACAAATTTTCTTCTCAATTATACATGAATTTCTTCTTTTAGACTTTTATCTCATGCATATCTATTGAAAAATATTGAAGCCACGACTTCATTTCTATACATGGCAGGCCTACAAATATACATGGAAAGATAAAAATGATTTCCTTAATAATTTCATAAACATACAAAAAAAAAACACTTAATTTAATCATAAATTTAGCTTAACTTCATTTTAAATATTCATTAAAAAAATAAGCCAAAAACATATCAATATCTCTCTTTACTCATAAACTTGAAGAAGCAGTACTACTCCATGCCTTCACCAGAGGAAGTATAGCCTTTCATATGTCTTGACGTCTAAAGACATATATATTATAATATGATGACAGTTTCTGTCACTATAAAACTATGGTTTAAGAAACATGTTCATGTGAGTTAAGCAGCTTTTGTTTATTAATACAGCATATGATTACTTGGTTTGGATCTAAAGCAAAGCTCCTATATAGTTTGAATTATATATATTGGTAGTCAACACTAATCTTTGGCTGCAAGGAATATAATGCAAAGATACCTAGCTAGATACCTTATACTTCCACTCAACTATATATTATGTTATGTAATACTTCCAATGTCTAGTGATAAATTGAAGAGAGAGTTTTATGATGAATATACACACACATATACACTAATTTTTGTGCAGTGATTTATAAGCAATTAATAATCAAGAAAAGAGAGCGTGAATTTTAACATAAAATGAGAGGATAATATAATCTTTACATATATAAAAAAAGACGTATAATTTATACGTGTTAATTATTAAATAACATATATTTCTATGAATATTTATTTATTTGAAAGTATCATGAATGATTATTATTAACATTATGCATGACATTAGTATGATGAGATTGTGTTTTAGAAAAAAAATATATATGAAAAGAAATGTAGTTCTTATGAAACACAAAACAATATGTTAGCAGAAAAAAATGAAAAAAATGAAAAAAAAAGGGAAAGGAATAACGAGAAACGTTGTTACCAAGGTTGATCTGCTGCTACGATTTTACCAAATTAGTCAATTACCAGTGCAGTAGTAAACGTACGTAGTTAATCATATCTGATTGATTCGATGCACCTATGATTATCCTAATAATACCTTAAATAAATGCTTAAAAAACATGTCTATGATTATCTTTGGGATTTGTTATGCAGTTTAGTTGACTTGCACAGGTTTATTTTAAACCCAATAACGATGTTTTTATTCACCTATCCATATTTATTTTTTATAATTTTGTTTTTCTTTTCTTTTGTTTATTATTTATTCATCTTTTCATGTGAAAACAAAACTATTATTCCAAGGTGCATGGGTTGACGCTTTTGAATCAAACAACATATTCATCGCAATAAAAAAAAAAACCCTTTCGTACCCCACTTTCAACATCTTGAAACTAAGTTCATATACACCTTGATAATTGAGAGTTAAAAATTCACTAATCAACCAATCTTATATAATAAAGAGTAGTTGAACACAAAATCTTAATATTTAAGAATTTAAGTGATGCAGCTGATCCCGGATAGATACACATACCATGTTATAATTTTAAGTGGACCAATATAAAACAATCACTCAAAAGTTATAAATTTACTTCATATATATTGTTTCACAGTGTGTTCCACCAGAACTTATATATACTTTAAGAAAAGGTTAAATATGTTTTTGATCCTTCAAGTTTCGGTGAAATTTAGAATTAATCCATCTTCAAAACTTTTGACCAATTTAGTTATTCATTTTTAAAAATGCGTGAATTTAGTCTTTTTAACCAAATTTTGTTAAGTTTATCTGACGTTTCAAGCGCATTTCATGAAAGTATTTGAATTGTTTACACCGTTTGACACATTTTCGCTTCAATGTTAACTCAAATATTATCATAAAATGCGTTTAAAATGTTAAATAAACTTAACAAAATTTGGTAAGAAGGACTAAATACACGCATTTCTAAAGATAAAAGACTAAATTGGTATAAAGTTTTGAAGATGAACTAATTCCAAAATTCACTGAAACTTGAGGGACCAAAAACATATTTAACCCTAAAAGAATTATACTATTTTTAAAAGAAAATTTCTACACTTTATTGTCTTAGAAGTAAAGTTTATTACTTTGTTGTGTTTCACCAGTAAAAAAATATTAATACATAGACTAAAAAACCAATTTGTATACTATTTTTAAAGGGAAGATGTAATTGTTTTAATGAAAAAAAAAATTACACAATGTATGAAGAACTTAACAAATTAAAAAAGACATGACAAAAAATTATCTTTTAATGCACAAATTAATATTTTATTGATGAAAAAGTGAAATAAAATTGCTTTACATCTACATACTATTTTTTTTTCTCTTAATCCAATGAGATGTCTTTTCATAAGAAACTACAATCAAGCAATGAAAATATAAAGTAAAATACGATAATTAGCTTTAGTAAATATTCTATTTTCTATTAGTTATTGTGATCCATGCATATGTGGGTGTGATGGAGAAGTGAAAAAGAAATAAGAAAAAAAAGTGAAGAGAGAAGAACGTGAAAAGCAATAGTAAGTTGACTTGAAATTAGTGAGAGAAAAAAAGGTGGTTGAATGAAACATGAACAGCGAAGCATGAGAAGAAAAGAAGAGTTTGAGTGAGGAAGAAAGACAAAGCCACCACATGAACAGCAGCTAAGCAATCATGTGACTCTGTGTCAGATGAAGTCATCAAACAAGGTTGTGTTGTGTGTTCCTTTTAACTTTTTCTTATAATACTAATTATAAACATTTCACCTCAAAAACCATCACATTAGGAACATAATAATCACAGTTTAAAAATAATTATCACTGTGTGCCACTAGATCTGTCAAACTTCATTTTAAAACATGAGGCCTAAAAAGAATTGAACCAATTATGGCTCATATATGATGGACCTCACAGAGCCAGCTCAAGAATTAGGGATAATTATGTTTTTATTTTAAATATATAGTTAACAGTTTAATTTTATGGCAGTTTATATAAGAATACTTGTTGTGTGAGAGTGAATCTTTGAATTCATCATGGCAAAGAATTAGTCTCTAACATAGATCAAAACTATTATGAGTTTTAAAAAAAAATGTTTTTTATGGACTACAAATATTTTCCACCAGAGACAGTTTTATTCAAACATAATAACATTTTATTTATGTCAAAATATTTCTTGAGATGAAACATTTTGTAGAGATTGATTATTGTGTTTGGCAATAAAAATATTGTGTTTGTCAATAAAAATGTTTAAGAACATGAATATTTTCTCTCTCTCGCAATTTTAACCTTTTATACTGAACTTTTTTTAAACAATTTTTGATTTTTTCAATTCTAAAAACATATTTCTACCTTTTCAATTCCGCAAAGAAGTACTCTTGAACATGAAGTGTTTTTTTCTTAATCTTGCCGTGTTTTATCCAAAGTAAAAAAAAGTACATATAATTAAACTTACAAACAATTTAAAATTAAAGAAACAAAATCAAATAAAAAATTTAGATACCAAAATTATGAATTTTTAGAAATTAAAGGACTAAAATTGCAAAAACAAAAAAATTATAAAAATTTTGAAAATTTCTTAAATTTTATCTCCACTTTGAAGTGTTTTGGTTGTGTGAATAACTTGACATGGAGAAGCATACAAAGTCACAATGGCAACACGCCTTGTTGTTTGGTATAACATACTTTTTTTTTCCTTTTTCCCTTTTTCCTTTTTTCAGTTTTGTCACTTTTGTTCCCTTTTTGCAATTTTCACTCTTTTCCAGTTCCCATTTTCGTCTTTATCATTGCATGTGTAACCCCACACCACATCTCCATACTCCACTCTCTCTCTCTCTCATATATCTATCTCTCTTTCATCACCTCTCATCATCATCATCATCACATTCTCTCTCTCTCTCTCTCTCTCTCTCTCTCTTTTTCTTCAATTTCTTCAATTTCCCAGCCAAAGTGAATACATTTCCTTCGTATTTCCATTTTTGAAGCAAATGGGTCTCCAAATCTTGGAAGAATTTCGGCCAATTACGCCCATACGAACCGTGGTTCCAACAACCAGGACCTTGAAACACGACCTAGGAACAACAATGGAGATGCTGAACGAGGATGTCGTAGAAGAGTGCCACACACCCACATCGCCGTCCCAAAAACTAAGGACCCCATTGCTGTGCCCTCCAGCTCCAAAGAAACCACGACGAGTGCCTCCAAGACACAATTCAGACCCACCATCATCACAACCCTTCTTCTCAGTGTCCCACGATCTGGCTTCTATCTTCGTCCTACGCAAACCCAACCTTCCAACAACAACAACAACATCAACCAACCAACCTCTTTTCTAGCCATCTTCCCAAATATATATATACACATATGTTTCAATTCAATTACATACGTACATATATCAATTGTTTCTTCCTCTTTCATTTTCTTTCTAGTTCTTCCTTCAACACCCCATTTCTCGTTATGTAATCTGAGTTTAATGTTTCTTTTCCACGTACCTAACTGTATTTATGTAGCAGTAATTAATGAAACACATCATTGTTTGTGACAGATCTCTGTCTCTTGCTCGATAAGAGGTATGGATCTGGGGTTATTATATTCGCTATCACTTTGCTCCATTTGAATAGATTTTGCTATTTTTGGCATTGTCCATGCTCCTGTGTTGGCCAATGGTTCCATCGTTCGTTTTGGTACATTTAAGAAACTGCCCCCACAAATATGCTTCAGGAGTTTCTGGGCTTTTCGTATTTTCATTTTCAATCAATAATTTTGTGATCGAAATTGGAAGTGAAAGATGTTCAACACTCTTGAGAGTTACGCGTTTTTTAACCTAACTCTCTGCCCTTCGTTTCTTGGAAGGAACATGGTTTGGAATATGCTGTTTTTGTTCTTTGACTGGTTCGGAAAACCAAGAATGTTGTTACACAACCAAAAAAACTTGCATAAAGTTATTTTTAGACGCTTGTGATTGTGTTCTCTCGTTTAAATATTACGTTTTTTTAATCACTTCTTCCTTTGTAAAGCTTTCGAAATTCTCTTTGGAAAAGTTTTTAATATTAAGGTATTACAAGAAACAACGAACTCATGAACTATTCAAGTTTTTCTCCCCTACAATAATTTTATGGCTACATTATATATATTATTTGAGTTGAAGTGAATTGAAATCATAATAATGGTTTACAATTTACATATAAAAAGAGTTTATGTTTATATTATTTAGAAAACGTTTTGGAGCAAAATCAAGTGAAAAAGAAAATATTTATTAAAGGAAGAGGGACAAAACAAAATAATAAATTAAAAAGGTTTTTCTCAGAGAATTATCACTTCTTGAGAAGTTCTACCTACATCATTTGTTAGAAATATAATTAAAGAACTCACATAAATAAAATCAATTTGTTTTGAAAGAATCAATTTTCATTTTTTCTGTCAGTTTGCACTTTTGCAGTATAAATGCATACATTCCTTCATATTTGCAGACTCACAAATGTCAGAAGCTTCCCACATCGGGAATCTCACGTCTGGATACCTCATCAGGAAAGAAATTGAAATTTAATACTCTTTCATTTTTATATACAACACCTAAATTGAAAATAATATGCTGTTTTTATAGGACGCTGTTTATAATTGTATTATAAAATAATTGCTCAAAAATAAATGTAATAATCATATTTTTAGGGAAAAAAATATAAACTTCTGACATATTTATTGTTATTAATTAAATTAATATTTTTATAAGTATAATAATTTACGCAATTAAGTCTTATAAATAGAAATGTAGGAAGCATAATTAAAATGATATCTATAAAGACGAATAAAGTTACTGAATAATTTTAAAATAAAAATTAAGAGATATACTTGTCTAGAGGAATCTTACTTAAGAGTTATTATCTATTCTTATACTATTTATTACAAATACTACTTGTTAAAAAAATTAACTATAAAAGTATGGTATCATTCTAAAATATATTGAATACAATGCATATCCATAAAAAAAATATAATAAATATTGCGGTTTTGATAAAGAGCCCCATTAGACTATAACTAAATTCATTTTTAGGACAAAGGAAGTACACAGGCGTGATTATAATATAATAATAGGTTTAATTACTTGTTTAGTATCTTATTTTGTTTAGAAATAAGTTGGTTCTCAGATTTTTTTTTAATTTTAATTTGGTATTGATTTGTGAAAATTGTTGTGATTTGGTCATGATTTTTTAAAATTGATGCAATTTCGTTCTTTTCATTCAATTTCCTGAGATGAATCAATGATTTTTTATCAGATTTAACATTAAGATTATGTTAATTACACCAACAAAAAATAATATTCTTATTAATAACTTCAATTTTGATGAAATTCTTTTATCTGTTCTAAGAAATTTAATAGAAATGATCAAATTATATCTATTTTTCAAAAATTAAGACCAAATTATAACAATTTTTACAAATCGAACCACACTAAAAAAAAAATAGATGATCAACTTGACATTTTTTAATAAAAACATAGACCAAATGAATAATTAAACCATAATACCCAAACTTATATATAGAAAACTACTCATTTTATTTCTAGTCGATATTGAAGATCACATATCAATTATAAATAAAATGAATACATAAGTAGATGTAAACCTTACCTTATAAACATATTTTATAAGATTAGATTAAACTTATTAAAGTTCATTTTTTAATGATAGAACATAAATTGTTGAATAGTTTTGATGCCAAATTTTCCACCGTGCCATAACAAAATCATTCTAGGTTTAGCAAAACTGTTTTGGAGTTGCAAGTGAATAAACCTCAAACCTTACAATAATTTTTAGTCAAAGAAAAAAAAACACACAAAGAGCCTAAAGAAATGACCAAAAATCAAGTACAGATTCACTTAGAATGCATGTTCAGATTTTTTTTTTTCGGTAGCCTTGTGAAAAATGTTACACTTTCATATATATATATATATATATATATATATATATATATATAATATATATATATATATATATATATTTATATTTATATATTTTTTGATATTAAAAAAAA
>Ga0214542_1007418_pt1 | contig 19080 bp, 14 predicted proteins | sample CNSS1metaG_FD_160096 | JGI IMG/M metagenome (GOLD analysis project Ga0214542, IMG submission 160096) | Root nodule microbial communities from cowpea collected in UCLA plant growth center, Los Angeles, California, USA - CNSS1 | ecosystem: Host-associated > Plants > Roots > Nodule | place: USA...
ACCGAAGTTGGAAGTGTTGGTGTTTGGGATTACTTTCATGATTGATTGAGACTTATTCCCCATTGCTCCTCTATTTCCTTGGTTGCTTAGCTACTTATCCATATGTTCCACACCTTGTCCTCAGCCCTATTACAACCTTGAAAAGTCCTTCTGGTCTTAACCTGCATGTGTTTCTAGTTTGGTTGTTGGTTCTAGAGGCTTGCATAGTCTGTTTGATGTTTGTTTTTTAGGGGCGCTTTGAGAGTAAACAGTAGCCAAGAGATTTGAGTGATACAGTGCATATTTCATGAGGTTATGTTGCTTTCAATTCTCTCCTTGAGTTGAACTAAGTACTTGACATGTTTTGAATTACTTGGATGATGTTCATGGATACCTTGCAGCTTTTGAATTGCTTTCAATTCTGTTTCATGCTTAATTGTTCATCTTTAGAGTGTTTTTCATCTGTTGGGCTTTATGGGGCCACTGTTCCGAATTTGGACTAATTTCACATTATTTGGCCTAATTTTTGTTTTTAATTATTTTTAGGTATTTGGGTGAAGCAATTTTGGAGCTTGGACATCAATATTAAGTTGAAGAGAGTCGCCACATCATTTCCACATCATTTCCATGTCATTTCCACGTCAGCAAAGTCAATGGATCAACATTTGAGGCCCAGAGTGGCATTTTTGTAATTTTGCAGCTCATAATGGCAGTTTTGTAACTCTGAGTGGCAGGGGGTGAAATGACTACGAAAATTAGGTCTGCATGGAAGGGGAGCCGCTACTTCATCTTCTCCATTCTCTCCAACTCCATTTTTTTTCGTGCTCCAAGCTTCCATGGATGTCCCACCTTGCGGTTTTTCACATTTTTGGGTCATTTTTACCGTTCTTATGCACATTTGACAACACCCATTGAGGGTTTTGCATTTTGATTTCGTTTTCTACATTGGGCAGCTCGTTTTGTGATTTCATTGACTTGGAACAGTACCCATTCATGGGGTTTTCGCATTTATATATGATAGCACCGTTTTGCATTCCATTTAAGCTTTGAAATCTTTATTTTTGCACTTAAATTGCATTTTCAGATTTCATAAGTTAGGGTTCTTGGTTTTGTTTTTGTGATTCCACTTTTAATGTGTTTAATTGCTCATTTCCATGTCTAGCTAAATTCGTGTATTGACTCCTTGATGAAAAATGCAATGAAGCTTTGAGGTTGTGCTTGTTTTGTGAAATCTGCCATGTTTTTGTTCTGAATTCGTGGAATGCATGTGGTGAATCTGTTAATGCTTAATTTACAGAGTAATTGCATATGTTTTGGTTAAGATACGTTCATGCTTAATGTATGTAGCTTGGTTGTCACGAATTTAAGGATGTGTGCATTGCTTAATTGCATAATGAAGCTAGATTGTAATTTTCGCTTAGTGAATTATTATCTAGTGGATTGAGATAAGGCAGAGTTGATGTTAATTTGGTGGCCTATGATAAGTGAAATTGCATTTGAATCAAGGATGTCAATACGGTTTTAGTCACTGTAGCATTTAATTTAATCTATTGATTAGCATTCTGAATCTGTCTGCCAACCAACCCCCCTTCTGTGTTATTGTTGTGTTCATCTGGAAATTTCGCTTTGAATGAAAATATTGGTCGTTGGGAGACGACTTGGTTCACTTTCATGTACTGCATTTAATATGATTTAATTTGGTGGGGTATGGCCTCTATCAGCGTCCGTTCAGGCGTTCCGACTGATCTGTCGAGTGTTTTATTTGAGACCCTCCCCGCAAGTTTTCTTTCAGTACTATTGTACTTGCGTCTTAAACGCAATCTTTTAAAAGGTTTAAGACTGGTTTCTTTAAGGTAGTCATCCGGTCCGTTGGGACTGGATATTTTTATTTTGAAAATGGCGAGCCTAAATTCCCATTCTACTGGACCAAACATCCCATCCCATATCGAGTTTGGCCGAGAACATCCCTTACCCAGGAGGACCTGTATGTGCTGTCTTATTTGGACCAATTACCCAAGAAACTCTCCTCCAAGAAAATTATTGGTGTGTTTAGGTCCTCTCATCCGCGCGATGATCTTTTCGGTATGTATGTTCGTCTAACTATCCACAGATAAGCATCTAGTATATTTGGAGTAACGCTTATTTCTTTTTGAAAATATCATGGTTGTCGTTGGTCCCTCTGGTAAAGAAGTGTTTTTGGAACTAAGGAGGAAAAAGCTGGAGGAGGAGAAGAGGAAAGGGGGTGAGAGTGCTCGCCGTGCTCCCGCGAAAATGTCTTCCTGATAGAGCGGCCTAATAGTGGAGAAGAAGAAAAGCAAGCGTAAGGATCGTACCGTAAGGCCGAGTACTCCCCGGTCATCTCCCCCCAAGAAGTCTCGAGGCACTTCCTCTGCTAATAGTGCGACTGACTCTTTGGCTGCAATGTTTGATGCACAACTCAAAATCAAATAAGGCATAGAGGTTTCCCTATCGTCAAAGGAGGCTGAGATTGTTTCAGCCATGCATCCTAAGACTGTGCTGTATGCACTGAATGAATTTCATGCTAGAGCAATGGTGATGGGTCGCCATCTGAATACAGTGCTAAGCCAACTGCCAGAAATAAGCAAACTGACTGCTGAGATAAAGAGTCTGTAGAGGGAATTGGCTGAGGCCAATAACAGGAGGCAGGAGGTTTCGGTTCAGTTAGGAAATGTGAAAAATGAGCGATCACAACTGCTAGCAGAGCGTAATGTCTTGAAAGCGCGCTGTAGGGACTTTGAGAAAAAGGATGAGGATTCCCAAGCGGCCTTGGAGCGTCTAGAGGAGGAGCTAGCAGCCGAGAAGAAGGAGAGCACTAAGAAAGCTGGCCAAATTTATCAGTTGGAGGGGTACGTGATGTCCCAACATGAGGAAGGTTTCTACAAGGCCATGCGCCAGGCTTCTCATTATTTTAACTTCGACATGGGAGGCGAGCGCTTTGATATCGACAAGGATGTGTACGAAGGCTCCGTCATTACTGTGGGCAACAGAAACCTGGTGCTTCTCCTGAGGATTGAGTTGTTGCTTTGTATTTTCTGGTTTTATAAACTCTTTGTCGAGCTTTGGTTGTTTACCTTTTGGACATGCAGTAACGCACATTGTATGTTTTGATTCCATGCTTTGAACTTACTTCTTTAGAATTTTTGTGTTTGCAATTGTTGCTTGTGCCTCTTTGCATGTTGCTAGCCATTTTTATTTGCAGGTGAAGGTGGGCACAAGGTGTACTCGGCCACCTCTGGCCGGGATGTACTCGGCAACTCCTGGCCAGGATGTACTCGGCCACTTCTGGCCAGGATGGTGTTTTCCTTTGTGCCGTCTGATCCTTAAGTTTTTGTATAGTTGTGTATTACCTTAAGTTTTTGCTTGTATGTGAGGATCATCTAGGGTGATGAAGCTTCATTTCCCATTGGTATAGATATGGGGGGATCATCTAGCTCGATGAAGCTTCCTTTCCCATGGGAGAGTGCGAAATATTAACTGATTGTTGTGTTTGATTGGAATATATGCGTGTTTTGACAATAGATAAGGTAATCATAGGATAATAATGAAATAATCATGCTTTATTTATGGTTATGATGCCTCGTTAAAACCTTCTTGACCAAAAACCCTCCTTAGGGAAAAAAGATCAAGGTAGGAAAGAGTACATCATTTATTGCACAATCGAATCACAAAAGAGTCTGAAAAATAAATGCTTGACAAACTAACTATAATAAAACTTGAGATGTGAGGCGTTCCAAGTGGCCAGGATAGGGGCACCAGATAGGTGCTCCAATCTGTATGCGCCATTTCCCACAGCTTCGTTGATTCGGAATGGCCCTTCCCAGTTAGGCGAGAACTTCCCCTCATGCTTCTGGGCAGCACTTGCCATACGCCATACTAGATCTCCCTGGTGAAAAGACCGAGGTTTGACTTTGGTATTATAGCGACGTTGGGCCCTTAGTTTGGATGCCTCTTTCCGAATGCGCACTTGATCTCAGAGCTCTTGAACCAGGTCTAGGCTTATTAGCATATTTTCTTCATTAAGACGCATATTGAACAGATGCCTTCGTAAAGAGGGCTCCCCAATCTCGATTGGGATCATTGCGTCTACTCCATAGGCTACGCAATAGGGTGTCTCCTGCGTTGTTGACTGCGAGGTGCAGCGATATGGCCATAGGACCTCTAATAACTCGTCAGCCCACCTTCCTTTGGCATCTCCCAACCTCTTCTTAAGCTCTCGTAGTATGACCTTGTTTGCTGCTTCGGCTTGCCCATTTGTTTGTGGGTGCTCGACTGAGCTGGGAATATGTTGGATATGGAGTCCTTTATAGAACTCGGCTAGCCCTTTGTCGATAAATTGTCTACCATTATCTGTTATGACGATGCTTGGTATTCCGAACCTGCACACTATATTCTTCCAGACAAACTTTTGTACCTGTTGGGCCGTGATCAGGGCGAGTGGCTCTTCCTCAATCCACTTAGTGAAGTAGTCTGTGGCCACCAACAAGAACTTTACCTGACCTTTCCCTAGGCTGAAGGGCCCTAGGATATCCATGCCCCACTTGGCGAAAGGCCAAGGGGAGGTAATGCCATGCAATTCTTTTGACTTGAGATGTATCATGTTACCGTGTTGTTGGCACTGGGCACACTTCCTCACATACTTCTCGCAGTCTTCTTTTACAGTCGGCCAATAGTATCCTGCTCGTAACACCCGGGCTGCCATGGTTCGTGATCCTGAATGTAATCCACAAATCCCTGTGTGCAACTCCTCCATAATATACTGGGTTTGGCGGTTTGTGACGCATTTTAACACAGGGTTGGAAAAGCCTCATCTGTACAATTCTTCGCCAACCAAAGTGAATCGAGAAGATTTTTTACGCATGATAAGGTCATCAATTCCGCTTGTGTCACCATGTTGAATGAACTGTATAATGGGAGCCATCCACTCTTCATCCCCTGGTGCGACTGTCTAAGTAGTATTGCATTCTGCCAAGGTTACGTTAGGACGATCGAGTGTGGCATGGATCACTTTATGATGTTGCCCCTTTATTTTGGTAGTTGCCAACTTCGAGAGCAAGTCGGCTCTGGAATTCTGGGACCTGTCAACATGCTTTACATTTGCAGTTCTGAATCTATTCAACATGCCCTGCACAACGTGATAAAATCGTAATAGGAGGGGGTCATTTACCTGGAAGGTGTCGTCTAAGTGTCCTACTATTAGTTGGGAATCATTTCGGCATGTCACCGTATCTGCTCCCATGTCAGCTGCGAGGGTCAACCCTGCTATTAATGCCTCATATTCTGCCTGGTTGTTAGAGGGTTTAAAGCCAAAGCACAAGGCTTGCTCGAGTAGCAAATCATTCGACCCATGCAAAACAATTCCAGCACCCCTGCCTTTCGTGTTGGAGGAACCATCCACCGACAAGATCTAGCCCTCCTCGCGTACGTCAGGATCTCCTATTGATTCGTTGACAAAATCTACCAGGCATTGTCCCTTAATCGGCCCTCGGGCTTCGCATCGAAGATGATACTTAGATAGTTCAACGGACCACCCAACCATTCGGCCGGCGAGGTCGGGTCGCCTCAATACGTTGTGTATTGGGTAGTCAGATTTAACTATTACCTCGTTCCTTTGCTGATAAAGTACATGAGTCGCTGGTCCCCCACCTGATCTTGTACAATGGTCGCGCTAACAACATTTGTGGAGATGGCTAGATATACCAACAGGGGTTTTCCCTTGCTAGGCTTCTGTAGTATTGGGGGAGAAGACAAATACTCCTTCAACGCTTGAAAAGATTGTTCGCAAGCCTCATCCCATACGAATTTTTGTGCTTTCTTCATGAGCCTAAGCATTAGCTGGATTCTTTCTGCTAAGTTAGGCATAAAACGTGATAACGCAATTAGCCTCCCCACCAATCTCTGTATCTCCTTGATATTGGCTGGACTTCTCATGTCAACAACTGCTTGACACTTGTCGGGATTGGCCTCTATTCCCCTGTGGGTTAACATGAAACCCAGGAATTTCCCGCTTGCAACCCCGAAAACACACTTTTCTGGATTCAGTCTCATGTTATACTTCCGTACAGTTGCCAAGACCTCGTCCAAATCTTTTACGTTTTGGTCGAGTGAATCTGACATGACTACCATGTCGTCGACATAGACCTCCATACACCTTCCGATGAGATGACGAAACACCTTGTCCATCAACCGCTGGTTTGTGGCTCCAACATTTTTTAGGCCAAAAGGCATGACTTCATAATAGAAGTTAGCTTCCTCCGTGATGAATGTCGTTTTTTCTTTATCAGGAGGATACATTGGGATCTGATTGTACCCAGAGTATGCATCCAAAAAACTAAGCACCTTGTGTCCAACCGCACTGTCTACTAGTCTGTCTTTAGGGCACGCCTTGTTAAGGTTGGTGTAGTCTGTACACATCCGCCATTTGCCATTCGCCTTTTTTACCAGAACTACGTTGGCTAGCCAGGTCGTGTAGGTGGCCTCCTTGACTACGTCATAGCAGTCACCATCACCTCTATTGCCCTAGCGATATCGGGTACGTCACCCTGAGAGGATTGCGGAGTCCTACGAGGAGGTGCCATAGTTCACTGGCTCACAGAAAATCACCTGGTTAGGTTTGATAAGACAAGAAATTTAACCAGAACACTCAGAAAGACACAGAGAAAACTAAGCGGACATCCAAGTCCACAGACCTAAGGAATGACCGCTCTGATACCATAAATGTAGCACCCTATTTAATTAATAGTCGTAATTGAAGGAAATGTCACAACAATATAGTATAGTAGCGCAGTCTTAGAGTTTCCACAAACCGCCTTACGATAAACCAAGGCATACAACGATATCAAACTAAACAGATACAGAAATTTAACTCAAATGAAATTGGAAGTTTAAAAGACAACCAATACATGGGCCGTGGCACCAAAAGAAAGCTCAGAATAGAAAATCTAGCCTAGATGGCTAAGCAGCGGAGTCACCGTTCCCTTGTTGACTGCGAGGACCTCGCACATCTACTCCCATCAATTAAATTGATGATCATCGCAAAAAAGAAGAGCCACATACAAGACAACCATACAAAAAACAGGGTTGTCGCAACCTAGATCGCGACGGGACGACGAACTAAAAATAAATTAATTTGGAAAAAGAGATTAGAAGTCGCCACCATAGTTTATTTAGGAAAACTATGGAAAACCATAAAAATAAAATAAAGTCTACAAAAACCAAATTTTGGGTCCGGGAGTCGGTTACGCATAGGGAAGGTATTAGCACCCTACAGCGTCTGCCCAAAGACGGTACCTTTAATTAAATTTGCAAAAGAGATGTGTTTATTTTAAATATTTATTTTTCCCATGAAAAAGAAAATATTGAACAAAATTATTTTTGAATGAAAAGGACCCGACAAGGATTAACCTTGGTCCTACGTATTCTCATTAAAAATGAGAAACCAGGACTATGTAGTTCTTTATAAAATTATTTGAAAATGATTTGGAAAACCTTTTGATTTTTGGAAAGTGAACCTGACAAGGACTTGCCATGCTCCTACGTATCTCCATTCACAATGAAGAATCAAGGATCACGTAGCTCTTGCTAAAACTTGATTAGAATATTTAATTTTTAAAGTTGTTTTTTGACATTTTTGAAATTAAGTGTCATGCGACGCGTGCGGTCGGTTGACACCCAAAAACATTTTTATTATTTTGTATTTTTTTGAAAAAAAGTGTTGTGTGACGCGAACGGTCAATTAGACACCAAAATATTTATATGATTTTTTTTATATTTTTGAAAACAAGTGTCGTGCGACGCGAGCGGTCGATTAGACACCAAAACTATTTTTATAATTTTGTATTTTAAAAAAAGAGTGTCGTTCGACGCGAACGGTCGATTAGACACCAAAATTATTTTATAATTTTTGTATTAAAAAAGAAGTGTTGTGCGACGCGAACAGTCGATTAGACACTAAAAGAAAAAATAAAGAAAATAATTTTAATTTTTTATTTATTCTTATTTTTATCATTTTAAAAAAATTATTTTAATTTTAGAATACTTTTATTATGTTAGAAAATGAGATGATTGAAATGTGATATTTAATTATAAAAAGGTAAAATTGGAAAATAGAAAATGGAAGTGCGAAAGTAAGTATGTGGGTGCAATGAGAAAAAACTACACATATGGAAACGGGGTGCATAAAGAGAAAACGCGTGGTGCATAAAGTAAACGCATTCTAGCCTAGAAAAGGAAATTAAAGGAGTGAGGTGTGTGCTTAGTGAAAACGCAGGTACATAAGGTAAAATAAAACTTAATGTAAGGGGTGTGGGATTATTACATTGGGAAGTGCATGAAGTAAATAAATAACCAAAACCCAAAGAAAAAGCAGGGGTGCATAAATTAAATTATGAAGGTGTGTGAAGAACAATAAATCTGCAACCTCTAATTAAAAACAAGGGTGCGCAATGAAATTATGGAGGTGCGTGAAGAAAATAAATCTGCCAACTCTAGTTAAAAACAGGGGTGCGTGAATTAAATTATGGAGGTGCATGAAAAAAAGTGAAGATGCTATACTTAATTAAAAAAAGGGGTGTGTGAGTTAATTATGGAGGTGCGTGAAGAAAAGTTAAATCTGCTACGCCTAATTAACAAAACGAACAACACAATTGACTTAACCCTTACTTCATCTTCTTCCTTTCCACGAAACACCACTGTCGCACTAACTCATGACCTAGACCACCGACGGCCATCGTTGCGCCACCACCAACAGCAACGGTAGCCACAGATTTTCGCCTCTATCCCTACACTACCATACCATCATATGCGGCCACCATTCAAAACACAATCATGCTCGTGGCAAAGCCGTCAATGGTGATGGCGACCACTCTCAGAGTTTTTGTCAACGTCAGCATCGGCGCTGCTCGCCACTGCACCACTCATGGTCGCGAAAAACCGTCGCATTGTCTCCACTACTCGCGTCTTCTTCAGGCCATCAAGACTATCGTAGTTTGCCGTCACAGCCATCGTCAGCATCGGAACAGAGCCATTTCGGCAGTCTTTTCTCTCGCGCAAGAACTTCATTTCTCCGGAACTGAACCCCAAGTTATTCCAACACCAACTCAAACTACCTCCAACGTTTCCCGCAATGCTCACTACCACAATCCTATTTTATAGCGGCAATCTAAATCCTTTCTATTTCATTGTTAATTGCTTTGCCATTGTATGAAACATAAAACAAAGAAGTGTTTTTGTGATGTGATATTCATTTCAATTGGGACTTCTTTTACCGGTATATAATCAACCGCCATGCTCCCAACTCAGATCATCATATAACATTAAAAAAAGTTTGCAGATAGAAAACGTGTACCTATTTTGAACCTTTATTTCTTGATTCCAAATGTTGTTGTTTATCGTGGTTCTCCTTTATTGCAATTCAATGAGTGAATGAAGATTATTTTTTGCAAAAAGGATGTAGAGGATGTTTGATGATGGATCAGTGTGTGAATCGAAAGATCCTGGTGCTTGCGCAGTTGCCTCTTCAAATGAATGTGTTTCCCCCAAAACTTAATTAGAAGATGTCATGAGCAGTTGGAGGAACCGTGAGAGGAAGTTGAAACCATGAGAAACTGCTCTTCTAATTTTATAAAACTGTTTTTTATTTAATTTTATTATTTATTTATTTTTTTTAATTTTTAATTATTTATTTCTAATTTTTTATTTTTTATTTTAATAATCAATAATTTTTTATTAAAAACAAAATCCTTATTTTACTTAACTTTTAAAGAACATAAATTAAAGAAAGCCCATTTTTTAAACCCTTTATTATTATTATTATTATTATTAATTTTTGTAAGACAATTTATTATTTTTTTTTAATTAACACTTATTTTTGATTATTTTGAAAACAATTTTATTTACCCGGACGAAATTGGGTGTTGACAGCTGCCCCTCTTTTCTTAGATTTTTCTTGGAAATATGAAAATTTGACATTTTCATTTTATCAAAGTAAAAGATATTAAAAGAGAAAAACACTAATTTCGTGCGGGTTTTAAAAAGAAGGTAAAGAAACAATGACAAACAAGAACAACTAATTTAAACAGATACATCAAAAGGAAATCATCGACCATTATTAAGTAAAGGGTCTCGATCCATAACTAAAAAGTGAGGTGTAGTAACCTCATGGAGGGTGTACAAACCCTATGGATGAATGCATTAAGGTGTACCAACCTCGTGGAAAGGAATTGAGGTGTACTAACCTCATGGAGGTTGTACAAACCCTATGGAAAGGAATTGAGGTGTACAAACCTCGTGGAGGGTGTACAAACCCTATGGAAAGGAAATGAGGTGTACTAACCTCATGGAAAGGAATTGAGGTGTACTAACCTCATGGAGGGTGTACAAACCCTATGGAAAGGAATTGAGGTGTACAAACCTCGTGGAGGATGTACAAACCCTATGGAAAGGAAATGAGGTGTACTAACCTCATGGAGGGTGTACAAACCCTATGGAAAGGAAATAAGGTGTACAAACCCTATGGAAAGGAAATGAGGTGTACCAACCTCGTGGAGGGTGTACAAACCCTCTGGAAAGGAATATAGGTCATTCATATGAATGAAGAGGACCATCAATCCAAATAACCAGAGAACTAAAGCTTTAATCATTTCTGTTTGAACATTTATGATGATATGCATATGATTTTGTTTATTCTAACACATGTTTATGTTTTTCATTTCAAATATGATGATGCATGATTATGCTAACATGTGAAATGACAAATGCATGGAAAATTTTTCTTTTCTTTTCCTTCTAAATGCAATGTTTATGTGTCAAATCTTGATATGCATGAACACATGAATGCATGAATGCATGATGGAAAACCTTTATGATTTCTCTATTTCTTTTTTTTTTCTTTCTCTATTTCTCTTTTCTTGCATTTTTGGAGTCAATTTGTTTTCTTTGAAATCATCAAATCCATGTCTATTTCAAATTTCTTTTTTTCTTCTTCTCATATTTATTCAACATTTTATATCCGAAAAATGGGGATGTCATAAATTTTGAAGCCCAATTTCAAAAATCATGTTTAAATGCTTGACCTTTTCTTTTTCAACATTAAGGCACGCATGCTTGATTATGGGTTAGTGAAAAATGTGAGGGATATGTGGAAAAATATTGGTAGAGATTGTGACAGCCTTGTGCATGTTGCTTCTCACAATCTTCTCCAGGAGGTAAATCTTATGAACATTACGATGAGACATATGTGAGACCACAAAGCTGCCCCAGTTTTGGTGTATGGGGAAAGGATCTATGAATGTTATGGTGAGAAATTAATGTCAGACCCATAAAGTTTCCCCATTTTTGTGCATGGAGAAAAAAATTTGAATATGGAAAGGATAGCCCAAATGGTTCATTTTTCCTTCACTTGCTTTTGGTTAATTAAGAGGGTATTTCCCTTTTTCCAAGACACCATTTTCTTTTTCTTTCTTTTTTAGTGACTATATTGTTAGCCATGTCATCTTATCATAAAATTAAACTTTGTGAAAATCAGAGCAACCATATTTCAATCAGCGTGGACTTTATTAGGCTTGAGACGTGGCCAATGGCGAAAAGGCTATGAAAGAAATGGATATACAGGCCCAAATAAATGTTTGCAGGCTTTAATTTTGAAACAAGGATTATCAACCAAACGTCGTGTCAACCATTATCGGGAGCTCTGAGCATTTATCTTTCTTTTCATTTTTCATTCCTCTTTTTTTCTTTTATTTTTCATTTCTGGCCATATGAATCACTTTGTGATTTTCCTTTAAAACTTTCAATTCTTGACTTTTTGTCTTGCTCATTTTGATTTTTCTTCATGTTTGCTCTTGAGCAGTCTTTGACACGTAGATAATCCTCGTTTAAGGAATATTTGAAAAAGATTGTGATTTTAGCTCAAAGTAGGTAACAAAGGATATTCATTTTACATACTCTTTTCTTTTTTGGATAAAGAAAAAATGGCCACCCATCATTTTGAATCATGACTGCTTTATTTTCACAAGGATTAATTTTGCAATAAAAATGATGGCCTTAACACAAATCACTTTTTTCTCTCTTTTTTGTCATTTCTTGCCTAAACTGCCCTTTCAGGTTTTCAGTTCAGCAAACAATCTCTTCTCTTTTTTTTTTGTTATTATTTATCTATTTTTTCTGAAAGTTTTGCTTGCCTTGGAGGATTCAGGAATTACCCAACTAGTGTAAAACTCATATTTATATTTGGACTCTATCACCATTACTAGGGCAAATCCTTTTGCTTTGGGGATGACACAAGTTTAAAGGTTATCAAACAATGTGCACAACTGTTGCAAAAGGAAATTGTCAGCAAGTTAATCTAGATTAAGCATTTGACCATAGAAAAATATGACATCCCTCTTTATTGATTCATTTTTTTGGAAAGTCATAAATTTGATGATTTGCGAAAAAAAAACAACCGACTCAACCATGAATTTTTACATTCATTTCTCTTTTTGTACTTTTTTTTGTTTTATTATGATTATTATCATTCTACATGACACCTTTGGGACTCACTCCAACGAAGCACATAGTATCCACAGGAAAATGTACTCACGACAATTAAAACATCGGTGCAACCACAATGAAGGTAGAAAGGAGCTTAGGAAACACAAATTGATACCATTTACATAGGAAAATAAATGTACCCAAACAACCATGAAAAGTATAACCAACTTAATTTTTCGTCTACCTTAACACAAAATGATCAATTAGTATATGGAGAAGCATCATGTTTTTCGTCTACCTTCACACAAAATGATCACCTCAGGCTGCTTTGTCAAATTTACGTGCACATCATTTGGCTGTATGATTTTCTCGAAACCTGTTGCCCCAAGTTTATTTTCTCCCGTAGTCGTGTTGTTTTCAGCCTTTTAAACACAATCTTGCCCCAAGTTGGCTCCCATGGGTGGAGTGTAATTCGGAGGGAGGCCATGTAGAGGAAAAATCTGAGCTTCCTCACCCAATTGTTGGTGGTATGATGTGCACGTCTCTCCTTGGCTTTGTAGGACCTTCAAGGCCTCAATGATTTGGCCCATTTGCCCCTTTAATTCCTCAACATCGGTTTTCACCACTTCCTGAGCTTCTCCTTGGTTCTCCATGATTTTGCAATTGGCTCGTGTCCTCTAAGGTGTCTTGGAGGTTTTGTCGTACTATTATTTTTGTTGAATTTTATTAAATGAATAAATTAAGAAAAAAGAAAAGACTAATGAAATGACAATGTAATGCAAATACTCTAATCAGAAACTATAAAGCTATGCAAACAATATCAAGTACGAATTGGAAATTAACACAAAATAGAGTCCATAAGGTAGTCCACAAAATAAACGTCCACATATTATAAGTTCATGACACGTGAAGCAAAGGAAATTATGATCATCTATCTCGGGCCTTAGCCATCACATTCTTCATTTCTCCTACCAACTCTTGGCAGTGACTGAGGAAGGCTTCAATCTCCCTGGGAGGATTAAAGATTGGCATTGCAGATTCAGCATCCGCTAATAACTTGGGAACATTTTCCATAGCTGCATTAGTAAGGGAAGCAAGTTGTGAGAAACATCTCTTCCAGTGCTCTATATCTTGTCCTTGTTCAATTATATATTCTTTCATCTGACCCATCAATTCTTGGTGCCTTTTTTTTTATTTTGCACGGTGCCAACGTTCCTTCTCTAGTTTTGCCTTTGATTCTTTCACCTGTTGTTTAGAGTCATCAAGTATTATCTGCATGTTGTGCAACTTCTTCAATGCTTCTTCTTTTTCTCTCTTCATTTCACTAAACATTTGCTTTCGAACACGCTCTGCTGACTCAAATATACCGCATTCTAAGGCTTTAATCCTCAGCTCAATGTGGGCTGCAGCTAGGTCTTCCTTTTGCTTTCTAAGAAACTCTTCATATACTCCCTTGCTTTCCACACTAGCCCGTTTCAAGTCTGCATAGTCTCGTTGCAGATTCTCAAGGTCGTTAGTCAATCTCATATTCTCTTGTTTCGTCTGCTCCATATTTGCTCTCAGAAATTCCACCTCTTCGATTTCATTGTTTGGCGATGTCTTTTCAGTACTCGGACAAAGGGAAATTGTCTTGAATGGCAATTTAATCTCCCGAACTCTCTCTACAACCCATTGATGGTAGGAGACTTTCTCATTTATGCTCCATGGTCTTGGATCCCTCTCAGCACGAACCACACTCTTCCAAGCATTTCTGATTTGATGAAGAACTTCAGTCGAGAACCCTTTTTCATAATAAATTCGCAATGTCACAAGAGATATAGGTGTTGGCGCCCCTTTTATGAGAATCCCAAATTGCCTTTGAGCTAAAACCGGATTGTAATTAATACAACCTTGGGTGCACATGAGAGGCACATTAGGGTAGTTCCCACAATAATATATGATATGTGGTTTTCGTATCCAAGACACGTGCCAGTTAACCTTTTCTTCATTCAAGTCTGCACAGAGTTGTACCCATTCTTGTGGTTCTCTTAACTTTGGTTTGCAATGTAGCAACTCCTTCACAGGACATATAGCATTTAGAGTGCCCTTACTTACACGTGAAACAAACCACACATATAACACTAGCAAACAACATAACATCTTTTTTCTCTTCAGTTCATAACACTGGTCAAAAGTTCCATAAACCTCAGCTAGGACAGCAACAACAGGATTTTCTGATTGAGTTTTATATGCCACAAATGCAGTAATAGCGGCATAGTCAACAAAATTCTCAACATTAGGGAAAAGCATGACGCCATATAGGACGAGAGCTAGGACGTCCATAAATGTTTCCCATCTCTCCTTCTTCATCAATTGATACAAGTACCACTCTAGGTATCCCTGAGGAAGGCCCATGACCTTGCCCTTAACTATGACCTTTTTCTCCAACTTCATAGGATGTATCTTCATGATTTCTGCTAGTGTTAGGACAGGGGTGTATCATCCAAGGTAGTTGTATGGAGTTTTTCCTTCCAAAGGTAAGTCCAAGATCTGCTTAAATTCTTCCACTGTTGGTACCAACTGAAAGTCTTGAAAAGTGAAACATCTTAAAGGCGGGTCATAGTATTGAGCTAGAGCAGTAATCGCTGGTGTCTGGACCTCCACCTCTAACAGGTTAAGCAAATTCCCATATTCCCTTCTGAAAGCATCCTTCTAGGTTGTCGTCATTTTCTTGACCAGTTCTCTTAAGCCATTCACATTTCCTTCCTTTACTTTGATAGGTATCCTCTTCTTCACAGTGTTTGAACTTGAATGCCCCTCAACTCCAACTCTCGTGTTAATTTCCATTTTCTTTTAGATTCAATCACAACTTTATAATTTCTGGCCTCGTATCAATAAGATGTAATGAGATGATATGACAAAATGCATGTTGAACATGAACAAGTTAAACAACATGACATGAAATTATGTACAAATGGAAGACTTTTAAAAAAGAGAAAAGCATAATGAGAATTAGTCTACACATCTCCCTTTGTGCCCTAGCAAAGGTTCTACACTTTATTGGATTAAGGTTCAATATATGCGCTCACCAGGAGGGTCTCCTACTTCCTAAGGATCAAGGTCACTAGTGCTATGGCCCACTTCACGGTATTTCCCACAATAGTTGGTAAACAACACGATGTAAGAGTACCAAATGAAGCAAACAGACTCTAGTTGGGGTTCTCACAATGACCATTTGGGAAGTACATCCACTATGGCACTGCTACACAATCCCCTTCTAATTCTAAGCTACTCAGACCCAGGTATAGGGCCTCACTCATGTCATGTACAAAATATCAAAGTGAGTGTGTGAAGGGAGAAAAATGCACACCTAAACCCTCACCTGCAAAACAACCAGACAAAAACCAAGAAAATACAAACATGTTTTCTACCCTAAGTTTGAATATCAATAATTATTCAATACATCAACTCAAAAACTAAATAGACATACACAAAGCTGTGAAAAATAAACATTTAAACAAAACACATCACTTTCGCATACTCAATTCAATAGGCCTGACTCTCTAATTTCCCCAGTGGAGTCGCCATCTGTCGCAACCTAGATCGCGACGGGACGACGAACTAAAAATAAATTAATTTGGAAAAAGAGATTAGAAGTCGCCACCATAGTTTATTCAGGAAAACTATGGAAAACCATAAAAATAAAGTAAAGTCTGCGAAAACCAAATTTTGGGTCTGGGAGTCGGTTACGCGTAGGGAAGGTATTAACACCCTACAGCGCTCGCCCAAAGGTGGTACCTTTAATTAAATTTGCAAAAGAGATGTGTTTATTTTAAATATTTATTTTTCCCATGAATAAGAAAATATTGAACAAAATTATTTTTGAATGAAAAGGACCCGACAAGGATTAACCTTGGTCCTACGTATTCTCATTAAAAATGAGAAATCAGGGCTACGTAGTTCTTTATAAAATTATTTGAAAATGATTTGGAAAACCTTTTGATTTTTGAAAAGTGAACCTGAGAAGGACTTGCCCTGCTCCTACATATCTCCATTCACAATGAAGAATCAAGGATCACGTAGCTCTTGCTAAAACTTGATTAGAATATTTAATTTTTAAAGTTGTTTTTTGACATTTTTGAAATTAAGTGTCATGCGACGCGTGCGGTCGGTTGACACCCTAAAACATTTTTATTATTTTGTATTTTTTTGAAAAAAAGTGTCGTGTGATGCGAATGGTCAATTAGACACCAAAACATTTATATGATTTTTTTATATTTTTGAAAAGGAGTGTCTTGCGACGCGAGCGGTCGATTAGACACCAAAACTATTTTTATAATTTTGTATTTTAAAAAAAGAGTGTCGTTCGACGCGGACGGTCGACTAGACACCAAAATTATTTTATAATTTTTGTATTAAAAAAGAAGTGTTGTGCGACGCGAACGGTCCATTAGACACTAAAACTATTTTTTATAATTTTTATTTAAAAAAGAAGCGTCGTGCGACGCGAACGGTCGATTAGACACTAAAAGAAAAAATAAAGAAAATAATTTTAATTTTTTATTTATTCTTATTTTTATCATTTTAAAAAATTATTTTAATTTTAGAATACTTTTATTATTTTAGAAAATGAGATGATTGAAATGTGATATTTAATTATAAAAAGGTAAAATCGGAAAATAGAAAATGGAAGTGCAAAAGTAAGTATGTGGGTGCAATGAGAAAAAACTACACATATGGAAACAGGGTGCATAAAGAGAAAATGCGTGGTGCATAAAGTAAACGCATTCTAGCCTAGAAAAGGAAATTAAAGGAGTGAGATGTGTGCTTAGTGAAAACGCAGGTACATAAGCTAAAATAAAACTTAATGTAAGGGGTGTGGGATTATTACATTGGGGAGTGCATGAAGTAAATAAATAACCAAAACCCAAATTAAAAGCAGGGGTGCATAAATTAAATTATGAAGGTGTGTGAAGCACAATAAATCTGCAACCTCTAATTAAAAAAAGGTGTGCGAATTAAATTATGGAGGTGCGTGAAGACTACCGTAGTTTGCCGTCACAGCCACCGTCAACGTCCGAACAGAGCCATTTCGGCAGTCTTTTCTCTCGCGCAAGAACTTCATTTCTCCGGAACTGAACCCCAAGTTATTCCAACACCAACTCAAACTACCTCCAACGTTTCCCGCAATGCTCACTACCACAATCCTATTTTATAGCGGCAATCTAAATCCTTTCTATTTCATTGTTAATTGCTTTGCCATTGTATGAAACAGAAAACAGAGAAGTGTTTTTGTGATGTGATATTCATTTCAATTGGGACTTCTTTTACTGGTATATAATCAATCGCCATGCTCCCAACTCAAATCATCATATAACATTAAAAAAAGTTTGCAGATAGAAAACGTGTACCTATTTTGAACCTCTGTTTCTTGATTCCAAATGTTGTTGTTTATCATGGTTCTCCTTTATTGCAATTCAATGAGTGAATGAAGATTATTTTGCGCAAAAAGGATGCAGAGGATGTTTGATGATGGATCAGTGTGTGAACCGAAAGATCCTGGTGCTTGCGCAGTTGCCTCTTCAAATGAATATGTTCCCCCAAAACTTAATTAGAAGATGTCGTGAGCAGTTGGAGGAACCGTGAGAGGAAGTTGAAACCATGAGAAACTGCTCTTTTAATTTTTTAAAACTATTTTTTATTTAATTTTATTATTTAATTTTTAATTTTTAATTTTTTTTAATTTTTAATTATTTATTTCTAATTTTTTATTTTTTATTTTAATAATCAATAATTTTTTATTAAAAACAAAATCCTTATTTTACTTAACTTTTAAAGAACATAAATTAAAAAAAGCCCAATTTTTTTTAAACCCTTTTATCATTATTATTAATTTTTGTAAGATAATTTATTTTTATTTTTTTAATTAACACTTATTTTTGGTTATTTTGAAAACAATTTTATTTATCCGAACAAAATTGGGTGTTGACAAGGGTAAGCTAGAGTAAAACAGTTCAACAAGTAGTTACATGTCAATACACAATCCAAGCATTTCATATATCATCCAAACATGTTCTGACATTTCAAACAATACACTAGACTCTGACTCGACTGATCCGGATACATGTAGTCTAGTCGGATTCAGTGGATGCTTGCACTTGTGGTGGATACCTTTGCTCACGCCCGAGCTGCTCACACCTGAGCTATGTGTTACATGTGTTACAAGTGTTACAATGAATCAATTCCCTCACGCACAAGGTTAGCCCTTAAGGAGTTTCATGCCTCTTGCTACTCTCACCACAAGAGTTAGCCCGCTCTAAGTGAGACTAACTGACTCCTTAGAGTGTCAGGATGCAACCTTACCTTGAATCCTTACCAGACCATATAGATGAGGCACCACCATGATCACCCAGTAATAGAGGCCATGGAAATATGTCCCGACCATTGAAGCGTGACCCTGAAAGTCTCACATAGAGGCTCCAAGGAATTACACACTAACATGTACCAATCATAATCAAACCAATACTACTTAACATGCACAGTATATATATATATACATATATATATATATATATATATATATATATATATATATATATATATATATATATATATATATAAAAAAAACTCAAT
>Ga0214542_1007419_pt1 | contig 19080 bp, 9 predicted proteins | sample CNSS1metaG_FD_160096 | JGI IMG/M metagenome (GOLD analysis project Ga0214542, IMG submission 160096) | Root nodule microbial communities from cowpea collected in UCLA plant growth center, Los Angeles, California, USA - CNSS1 | ecosystem: Host-associated > Plants > Roots > Nodule | place: USA...
AAATATATATATACATATATATATATATATATATATATATATATATATATATATATATATATATATATATTATGGATAATGTACGAGGTTTATTTGAATAGAATATAATTTAAATGTTAAAATACCAAAAATACGTGTAAGTATGAAAATATTGTGGATATATGACATGAATATGATAATTGTCGAAAAAATTGTGTTCTATGGATATCTAATGTTGTTGTGAGTAATTAATTTATTTAACATTCTCATAAAACTCCATTAATAGTAAAATAACAATAAGGGCTAAGAAAAAAAAGGTGTACTCACTAACATATAAAATAATTACACCATCTATTAAAAAATGAATTATGATACATTTATTGTTTTTTTCATCTTAAAAATCTAATTACAAACTAACGTTGATGATAATTATCGACTTTTTTTTTACAATAATTATCTTACAAATTATATCTATCATCATTCATAATAATCCATCACTTATGTTTTATATAAATCCCATCCATAATTCAGAAGAGATTCTCTCTATCCTATTATGCTAAAACACATCCTTTATCTTGTTGAGATAAAAATTCTTTGAAAGCAGTTAATAAGAATTAAAATGTATAGGAGAAATCAAGAAAATCTAGAATTTGTTGAACTTATATTCTGCTTGCTTCATATCTTGGGTAAAAATCACAGCTTGATTTAAAAGCTGTATCTGATGCACACCATAAAATATCACATAAAGAGATGCTATACCAAAACCTGAGTTATTTATTTATTCAATTTATTTCTTTATTTTGTAGAAAGTGTATCAATTAATCTACGTACTGATTAGACTGTATCAAACGTGGAATAACTTGCCATAACTTCAACTTGGCTTCTCAGAGGCTCATCAACTTAACTTTTTTCCATCATTGAAAAGATTTTAATTGGAAGAAAAAGAATTAATGGAACTCATGAAGACCGAATTTATCTAATCCAAAAATATCCCTATCTTGATTTTTTTTTTAGATAAACCAAAAGATACTTTTTAAAGACAAAGCCCGAGAAATTTATATATATTCACGTAGTAGATAAACTTCAAAGGCTTTAAATATTAGTTAATTTGTTTGATAAAAATTAATTAACTATTTAAATTTGAAAAAAAAAGTATTTTTTTAAATGGGTGACGGATTTACAAAATTTAATTTTTAAAATTTGAGGAACCAGTTTCTTGAAATTATTTAGAATATTATGGGGGCTTCACCAATAAAAATCTCCCGCAGTGCAAAAGAATGATTAAGATTCCATTTTCAAAGGTTGTCCTTCTGAAATTGTTTCATGGGTGTTGCAACCCTGGAAGGAATAAACGACATCTTGTTTGACTCAAATATGGTAAAAGTTACCCAACACTGCAGGTAATAAGATTCATCACAACAAAATTTCTTTAAACTGATTACTTTTTGTAATTTTGGTTTAATTCTTAATAATATATGTAACTTTTTAATGAAGTAAATAGTTTTTATTGTATTTTAAATAAAGATATTAGTATAGAATTGAATCAAAATAATAAATAAATAAATTAAGAATTTTTATAAAATACGTAAACTAGATAATAAAAACAAGCATAATCAACGAAAAATATCACTGAAGATAAATCTCATAAAGTATCAACATCACTCTAAACCCAAAATCTTAAGATAATAAGTTGATGAATTTTTATTCTTATATAGTGCTCTACTTTCTCATTTCTAGCCTATGTGGGACTTAGGCTCGCACTTGGATACTTAACAATAGTCGCTAATCCTCATCCCTAGGTTATCATGGACTATATGAAACTTTTCAAGATGTTATTTTTTGGGTTAAATATGTTTTTCGTTTCTCAACTTTCAGTGAAAATTGGAATTAGTCGCTCTTCGAAACTTTGGTCTAATTTAGTCCCTCAACTTCAAAATTGCATGAATTTAGTCCTTTTAACCCAATTTTGTTAAGTTTATTTGACGTTTCAAATGCGTTGCATAATAGTTTTATAGCTAATATTGAAACAAAAATGTGTCAAACGATGTAAACATCTCAAATGCTATCATGAAATGCATTTAAAACATTAAATAAACTTAACAAAATTTGCTTGAAAGGACTAAATTCACGTAATTCTAAAGTTTGGGGACTAAATTTGACTAAATTTTCGAGAAGAAACTAATTCCAATTTTCACTTAAAGTTTAAAGATCAAAAATATATTTAACCTTTATTTTTTTCATCGGTCCAATAGTAATAATTTTGTGATTAAAAATATATAGAAGTAAGTGAGTTGGTGATGGTGGTTTATGGTGAAGAAATGAAAGATGGGTTTGCACATATGCTACTGTTTGAGGATTGGTTGGTGGAGCAGAAGGAGAAGTACACACTAATACCTTTGGTCCTTCGAAACACATGGAATCTTTGATAAATCATTCAGAATCAAAGGCAAAAAACTAAATGAACAGTGAGAGAAAAACATGAACACAATTCCCAGAATCGAAATCAAAATTTGGAATTTCCACTGAGCAAGGGAAGCCCTTCACCTTTTTGCCAAAAGGGGCAATTTGGAAGCTCTCTAGAAGGGAATTTACGTGTCTAAAGAACATTGATTTACGATGTTGATGCAAAGTGACCTATGTTTATGCCTATGAGATAGCCTTAATCTGGTTTTCACGTGCATGCTTCTTCATTGGTTCTCTTCTTTTCTTTTACCAACCCTAAAATATAAGGTTCGAAACAAAACCTTTTTCTTTAATTCATGAGCTTTGCTTTCTAACCAAAATCTTAAGTCATGATTCTCTTTTTCTTTCTTTCAGATAATGCACACTCTCATTCTCACACATCCATGTTACCTTGTTTCCTTCACTTTTACAATAATACGATTACGTACATGCTTTTGCTTTGCCTATATTTTGAAAAAAATATCAAATGTTAAAATTGCTATAAAATTCTTCCTATAAACTTTGTAAAATATTTCCACATGTAATTTTGATTGATGCAAGAAAATTCTGAACAGTGCCTAAATAATTAATCGATATAATTATTAATTATTTTTTATTTTTGTATTTAGTTACTATTTAATGATTTTCTTAAAGTGAATTTGAGAAAGACAATTAATTCTTTTTACAACTCTTACGTATCCAAAGAAGAAGTGGAATTTGATGGAGTTGTTATATCCTTTAGCACATTTGAATATTATCTTTATTATTTTAGTTGATATTTTTATAAATGTTGAAGATACTATTCTATGTTGAATAATATAAACATAATGATACTACACATTATATAAAACAAAGATGGATGCTATTATGTTTCTATTTTCCTAGAAGAAATCAATGAAATTATATTTTTAGGAGCATTGACTACAAAATCAGAAAAAAATAAAAAATAAAATCCTTGAATTTAGAAGGTGAATTTAATATTTTAATTTATGTATTTAATTATAAATTATACTCACGCGACAAGTGTCTTAATAATTAAAAAATAAAAAGTTATTATATTTTGTGTTTCATCAATTTAGTCCCATCTGTATATCAAACATATTCTACATGTTGGCATCTTTAAGATTGAACAAGGAGGATTTTTCTTTTGGTACCTCCATGGCATGATATTATATAGATCGAATTTTGGAATAAAATTAAGATATGGATAGATTAATTGGGTTTGAAATGTGTTAACTATATAAAATAACTTTTTATGCTTCAAATCCAACATTTTAATTATTTTGAAGAAGATAATAATTTTGTATATGGTATCCAAGTTTCTATATATTTATCATAAATGTTGAATTTGAAAGGCAAATTATGTATGTTTTAATTTCAATAAAATTGCTCCATGATAAACGAGGTGTTAGATATACAAAAAATCAATCTTAAACTTTCACTTAATACCTTAAATTTATAGCTTTCAAAAGAACTCATGTAGCATAGAATATGACAGGCATAATATTATTTAGGAATATTTTCTGACACATGCATAATATATATAGGTGATATACCTTGATCACAAGCACATGGGAAACAAGAAATCATATCAAACAATTTTTTTCTAAAACATGCAAGTAATAATCTACACACTTTGGACAAGAATAAAGCATGAAGATGCAGTCAATAATGATAAAGATAAAACAAACATCTAGAGTTTCATGAAATGATTTTGAAGAATGTTTTTTTTTTTCTATTTTATGAAAATAATATATTATTTATCAACAATAATAGCAAAATTGATCTCTTTAAACATTTTTAAGTTGAAACATCGTGGACAGAAAACTGTATTAGAAAATTACTAATTCATCAGTTTTTTCGACAGAAATTAATATTCTTCCACATGGAGCCAATATAGACTAATTGATTATTTAGGTATTATTCAAACTTAAACAAAACGGTAAAAAGAAAGGTATATATATATATATATATATATATATATATATATATATATATATATATATATATATATATATATATATATCAACTTTACATGAAATTGTGCTTTTTTTATCCGTATAATTTCAGTTCTACCTTGATCTAACATCATGGTACCATCTATATATCTCACCTATACTATTATTTATCTGAAGGCAACATGTTTTTTTAATATGCAAAAAGTATATGATGATAACACAATCAATTTCATTAATATTTTTACATTGTTTGAATGGATAATGGAAAATTTTAAAATAATGAGTTTGTGGGTTATGTTTTTTTTTTTTCTCAACTTCCTTAATTCTACTAAATATAAAACTCTAATTCATTTAAATTCTTAAATGTTTCTCTTGTAGTTGGGTTGACTACATTGTTTCGTATCTGATGATCAATAAGATAATTGCCCTAAATGCAACAACATGAATTTGTTTCCTTTTTTAATAGCTAATATAATGTTTTCTATATATAATTTTTTAGTTACTAATTTGATTGAATTTTCCTAATTACAAGTATTATAATTTTCTTACTAATATAATAATTCAATTTACAAAGTATAATATTTGTGTGTGTACTTAAAATTTTTATATACTTATGTGTGTACTTAACACTTTTTACACTTTTTACATTTATATACGTGTATACTTATCATTGTGTGTGTTTTGCAAAAAGTGTCATAATTGTTCCAACATCAAATATGTTTAAATAAGTTTAAATAACATTATTAAAACCTGATAACTGTTTATTAACAATTGTTTAGCAAGTATACCGGTACGTAGTAATATCAACAAGTATTGTATCCACAAGGATTTAACAAATATATCGGTAATTAATTTATGGATTTTTGATAAAGAGTACATGTAAATATAGATAATAGTAATTACATAGATTGAGTGGGGTAGAGACTTATTCATCTCATTTTGTTCTAATGCACCACTATTATCTTGTCTACTTAATATTCAAATCATTTAATGTCTTGTGAGTACTCGTTGATGTAGATCTAGGCTAATTTCTCCAGCCTAGAATCTAAAGAGTGTGATGGTTTGATTGGACCTCAGTTTGAGACATGTCTTCCAACTCAATTCAAACCAGTAAAATGAGATGAGTTGTCAATTCATCATTTAGCATAAATCAAACCACAAACTATTGAATAAAAGCATGGTACATACCTAAGAAATAGAAGTACGTAGAATCACAATTGATTATATCAAACCTAGATACGAGAGAATTCAACTACTCATAGAATATTTCTATACAACTTTAGCAACATTTAGACATAAATTTTACAATAAGTTTAACATTTTTCTCGTGCCTTACAGACCCTTTACTATTCTATTGCTACATTTCTAACTTTCCACTCAATGTCTATAATGAGGACACATGGTCTTTATTTATAAGCATTTTTTGGATATGCTCAACCTAAATTTTGACGCTCAGCCATAGGGGTTTCTTCACATGTGAATTTCTTTCTCAGCTCAACCCCTTGTCTTGGTGCTTGACACTTGACCTTTCCTTCTTGGGAGGATTTTTCTAGCCGTTTAGCCTCATGGATTGGTGCTCCAAATTTCCTTGCAAAGAAGGTTTTCTCATGTGGCTCAGTTCCAATTTTTGGTGCTCAATCAGAAAGTCAAAATATGTTGTCCCGTCTTTTCTACTTCCATTGCTTCACACCAATAACTGTAGCTCAACTACATATTTGATATTTTCTCTCGTATTTACTGCAAAACAACAAAATATCGTTACAATTCATAAAATTTCATTTCTCAATATCTCATGTTGTATCTTAAGCTAAGGAGGTTTGTTTATACAAAAATAACACCATTTGATTCATGATAAGTGTCAACTTCAATTAAAATTTTTACTTATTCCTGACACTTATCAAGACCAATTATTGTATCTAAGATGATTGTTTAGATCAAGCGCTTACCACTAGACCAAAAGCTATAGCTATTAGTTAGGGTGCAACTCTTTTCACTTAAGAGAGTAACAATCCAAGCGTCACGATTCGATTGTGACTCGACCCACTTGGCCTCCGCCACGAGACAATTGATGCCACTTTGGACCGCATTGCAAGCTCTTTTCTTTACCAAGGAGAGCTGATTATAGGTCAAGCGCAAGACATAGGATGTGAAAGCAGATTGCTTGATTCTTTCTTCACGTGAGATGAAGCTCCATCATAATTTTGTCCTTGAAATTTGTCTTACAGGGTTGAATGAGGAAAATGTCTTTAAATTTTCCTTTCCTTAACTCGATGTGGGAGTGAGACTAATGGGTGTATTAGAACAAACCCCCTAATTGAGGTTTAAGGGGAAAGAAGGTTTATCTTTGGAATAATTTTTCCATTTCCCTAACTGAGGGCTAAGTAAACAAGGATTTGTGTCTAAAACGTTAATTTTGTTGCTACAAAGTTAATGTTCCTACCTCAAGTTTGTTAAGGCTAAGGTCAATAATTATTGTATCTGAGGTGTTATCTGCTCTGGAGTCTGAAACTCTTTTATGGTTTTGTCATTGATAGACACCTCTGAGGGTTGGAAAAGGAAGGTGTATTTAAATTGCCCTTGGCCTAAAATCATAAACGATGCGAGGGAACAAAGGTTTCAATATTGTGGGATTATAAGTATGGTAGTAAGGTACTATTTTGTAACATAAAAAGGATTCCAAAAGATGTTATTGTCTCTTTACCTCCATAAAAACATTGAAGCCTTAATATTAGAAAGAGTTTGAGAAATAATTTATAAACTTTTATATGATGTTGAGTTAAGATTTGCTAATTTAAAATATTTATGTTCTATAAGAGAAAACAATTATATTCACAAATTTCACCGCTAAGGCGAGCTAAGGCGAGCTAAGAGTTACATTTGTTTATATGTGTGAAAAAAGATCTTTGCTATTTCATGTATGTGTTAGCTTTATTTCTATCACCATGTAAAGAAAGAGTCATCTCAATGTAAAAGAATAACAAATAGTTTTAGTCTCAATATTTTTCTGAAAAATAAAATAATTTGAAGAGTGAGACAACCTATTACATTTAACAACATTGAGATTAAAATAAAATTGAAAAAGGAGAAAGGAATGCACATTTAATTTTAGGCATATTTTTTGTGATTGAGAAGAAAAATGTGTTATCATACTAAATATGATTGGTAACCCATATGTCTAATCCAAGAGTTATATTTTTTAACTTCAATTCACATTACTAGTGAAAGTATCATGTGAAGAAACATGTTTGAAAGTATGTCGAGAGGAATCAATTTGTGATTTTGAATAAAAGACACAAGTTGTTGATATTGTCTATGAGTTAGTCCTTACCTAATAATTGTTGTATCTTCTTTACCATAAACATTGCAAGGCTTTTGTTAGGATGAATGTAATATATGATTTTCGATTTTTCAAATTCTCCATTTGAGTGACTAGTAATTTCATGTGTGTACATACATACATATACATAATATACAAGGAGTGATTTTGATATTTATATTTTGAATTTTCACTAATACAAAAATATAATTTTACGAAGTTGTAATCTATCTTACATAATATAATAATATATTTGATAATGACATAATTGTTGTTGTCTTACATGGTGTGAAATGAATTATCATTTTTGTATTTCATAGGATTGTTGTTGTCTATGTTAAAAAAGATAACATAATGATATTTTAACTTACTTTTTTGAATTATTTTTGATCTATTTCTCTAATTACCATTTAATTGTTTATATTGATTTTTTTAATAATCTGATGCGATGATCTAATAGTGATTGGAATGATGGGTTAAAAGTGAATAAAAAAATGATTAAAATATCATTATCTTTTAAAAAAATTGAACTGTATAAGGTAATTTTAATTAATAAAACATTCAATATATTTAATGTGAAGAATCAACTCAATAAAATATTGTATAAAAGGATGATAGATCATGTGAGATACTTACTATTATGTGTTTACATGCAATAGAACATATAAGTAGATTTAAGATATGCTTCTTATATAATTTGATTTATGTATGTTGTAAAATTAAATTAACATAAAAAAAATTGTTTTAACTATCATAAATTATGTATGTGCATTAGTGTTCTTGAAAGATTGAACATGTGTGGAGGAGATTTGTTAAGCGTGTGAGAAGTAAATTTTAGAAGTTATAAAATATTTATGTCACAATGTATAAATATAACAAACATTTTTATTCTTTATTTTTCATTTGCTATAAAACTATGCACTCTTGTTCTTTTATATTTTATTTTATATATAAATAAATTCTTTAATATTGTACATAACGTTGAAGAAAATATTTTTTAATTATAGTAGAGTACATAATAAAACCATTCATCTAATTTGTTAATATACCAATTTACTGTACACAAGTTTACATAAGTAAAGAACAATTTTGATGTAACCAAATAATGACTATTTCTTTTAGCACCCCATGCTTTCCTTCTGCACCGACACTATTGCAAGGAATGTTTAAATTGTTTATAGATCAGGAACATTTTGAATTAATAAGTAAAGTGCATTTTTTTTATGTAAGAAAATGACGACTCTTTCTTTTAGCATCTCACAATTTTTATTTTTATTTTCAGCACCCCATAATTGCAGTGAATATTTAAATTGTTCATGGGTTCACAACATTTTGAGTAACATAATATGAAAAAGGCTCATAATTCACAAATTTATTTTTTAAATTACATAATTTGAAAATCTATTATAGACTACACAATAACAACGTATTTCCAAATTTAAAAATAGATTCTAAAGTGGATGACCTAAAATTCTAGAATACATTTTTAAATCCAAAAATTAATTTTGCACCGTCTAAAACCTTAAAATGTTATTCACGTGGAGTTGAAACGTGTCTATTTATAGTTTTCATGGATGCATTTTAAATAACGACAATAGTTTACAGTCCAATTGTTTTGTACCATATTATCTAAATCCAATCCAATGTAATAACATTACTAAAATGACACATATGTCCCCAAAACTAAGAAATTTGATGAAAAATAAAAGTAGTTTATTATATAAACTTAAATCACTTCTTATTAAAAAAAAATTATTCAAACCTTCCATCAAATTTTTAAAACTACTGGATCCGAACCCGAAAAACATAAATGGTCCGGGTATCTGGGCCGGGCCGGGCAGATGCATATCCACTTGTAATAAAAGATACACGAATCAATGAGTCTCTCTCTGAATCATTTGCGGTGGTTCGCTTAGTTTGGGTCACTTCCGTTTCCCTCTCTCATACACAAACACACACTCCCACAGCTCCAAAAAACCCAAAACCCTAACTCTCTCGCGCGTTCTTTCTCCCTCGTCCCCAACCATGAATTGTTCCAGTAACTTCCTCTTCTCTTCTGATTCTGATTCTACACTCACACGCTCTCTCTCATTCTACTTTTCTTTTTGTTGTTTCCGTGGTGAAATTGGTTCCGTTTTGCTGATCTGACTCTACGTTGTTGTTTTCCCTGTGTTTGCAGTCTCCGGCGAAGTTCCGGAAGAGCCCGTTGTATCCAGGAACTCTGGTCTTCTTTTCGAGAAGCGTTTGATTGAGCGACACATTTCGGTAGCCCTTCTTTAGCTCCCATGTATTTTGTTGTATTCTTTATAAGCTTCTTTCTCTCTCTCTCTATATATATGTGTGTTCATTTTTGTTCTTTAATTTACTGAAGAATGATATAAAGAAAGCTGATTGAAGGGTAAAGGAAAAGTGTTTTAATTGAGCATTGAGAAAGGGATGAGAAATGACACTTTTTTAAGTTAGTGAAAGCAAATTTGAATTAATTTCTAGGCTCCTTGTCTGGATTTTAGATTCCGTTTGATTTGAGTTTTTAACTTCTAATCCTTTAAGCTTTCTTTTGATACAACGGTTTTTTGAATAAAAATAGTCCCTTCTCGTGTCTGCTCGTGTCAGAAAGTTAGGTTGTGTTGGTCATTCGGCTAGGGGACTGGATAGGATTGTGAGAGAAAGAATGTAATTTGAAATATTGTTTGTGTTTGTGTAATTGATTAAGAAGGGAAGTGAAGCTATTTTTAAATAAGATACTTGATTAAAGTGGTTGTGATGTCTGCTTTTGCTATGTGCTGGGTGTTGCGGTGGTACTTCATTTGATAATATGCTGTATTTATGTTCTCTAAGCTTGTATATAGGTTATATTATTGATTTTAGTTCGTGTTTTAAATTTTATTAAAAAAATACTGTGTAGGATTATGGCAAGTGTCCAATTACTGGCGAACCACTGACTATGGATGACATTGTACCAATCAAGACAGGGAAGGTATGGTGGTAATGGTTTCAGATGTATTCTTCTAATATTGAGTGTAGATTTTATACTAAGACTAAGCCCTCTATGTTACTGTTGCTTTACTGTTCAAGAGTTCACTTGCAGTGTACTGATCAAACCAGAATCATTTGTGCAGATAGTGAAGCCCAGACCTGTCCAGGCAGCTAGCATCCCTGGGATGCTTGGAATGTTCCAAAATGTATGGAATTTAGGCTATGAAGTATTTTTTATGATTTTTGGTACATTTTACTTGAAACAGTCTGCTGCATTCTTTCTCAGACAAATTATGTATTTGCTCTGCATTATTGGATTGTGAGTTAAGTGATGGTTTCTGTTAGAAAGTTTTCTGTATAAATGTTTAGGCATGCTTAGACATGTATAGTATTGTTTCTGTTGGAAGAAAACAATTATATAGGCATCCACAAAGGATGATTTGGTTTGCCTAATTTGTAGGAATGGGATGGCTTGATGCTATCTAATTTTGCATTGGAGCAACAATTGCACACGGCAAGGCAAGAGCTAAGTCATGCTCTCTATCAGGTATGAGCAACAAAGTTATTAATACGACAATTGTCCTTTATAGTTCTGCTTTACATTTCTCAGCTCCTGCTTTATGCTATCACCAAAACTTTCATGTTTCTTGGTTTTTTAGATTCTCAATTTTCTTTTACAGGATTCTATTATTAGCTTTACTATTTTTCCAGTACCTAGTTGCCATTATTTATATTTGTTTTAATCTATAGCATGATGCTGCATGCCGAGTTATTGCTAGACTTAAAAAGGAACGAGATGAAGCTAGGTCTTTACTTGCACAAGCAGAAAGGCAGTACCCTGTTTCTGCACTAAATGCTCCAACTGCAAATGCCCCTGTTCTGAGCAATGGGAAAAGAGGTTTTGACATTATGATATCTTTTTCTTTCTTCTATATATTGCAATTCTGCAGACTACATTTTAGACTGAGTTTGATTTAACTCTCATAAAGCAACTGCTTCTTACTTCATTGAGGGACATTTGGCACTTTATTAGATTATAGATGAAAGTGTTCAAACGCCTACATTCCCTAGTGGCTATTATTTCTCTTCTTTTTGTTGTTTGATTGTTTATCTGGATTATCTTTTTCACATGTAGCTGCTGAGGATGAGGATCTGGCTCCTGGTGCAAAGAAAATTCATCCTGGAATATCTTCTAGCATAATTTCTGAGCTAACTGATTGCAACGCTGCTCTCTCCCAGCAGAGAAAGAAGAGACAGGTATTTGGTGATAATACAAGTACATTGACGTTTTCACATGTTTCCGTCGCTGTTACTACTTTCCTTTTCCTCCATTCTTGGTTCATTTCTTCTGTTTAACCTTTTTTACTTGTTGGATTTTATTTAACTTGTAGTATTCCATTTTGATTGCTTTGATTTGCATCCTAAAATTGTAATATACGTGTGTGCATATAAATTTTTGTGGCATATTTCAATTATTTATTTAGTGTTTTTAATATGTGGATTTTAATGTTTGGACTTGTTTCTGCCTATGGTTCATTGGGTTTGGTTTGTTTCAGATTCCTGGCACTTTGGCTCCTATTGAAGCTCTAGAGTCATATACCCAGATATCTAGTCACCCCTTTCACAAAACAAACAAACAGGGCATTATATCTCTTGATATCCTTTATTCTAAGGTATGGTTTTTAAACTTACAAAAAGGCTATTTTTTTTTCCCTTGAAAAATAATGGGAGGTAATCCAGGATCACCCTATTATCTGTTGACAGGACTTAATTGCAACTGGAGGTATTGATACAAATGCTGTTATTTTTGATCGACCTTCAGGACAGATATTATCTACACTAAGTGGTCACTCCAAAAAGGTTTTATTTCAGTTGGAATTGCTGGAGTTATCTTTTCTTTAATTTTTTTGCTGATTGTGGGTGCTTTTGGTAGGTGACCAGTGTAAAGTTTGTAGCTCAGGGTGAATCAATCTTAACTGGTTCAGCAGATAAGGTAAAGGGCAATGCTCTACTATTAATTGCTTGGAAGTATTTTATTTGGGGTCTTTTTGGATGAATACGTTCAAATAATAGTGTAAGCACTTGCATATAAGTTTTTTTTTTCATCGAGAGGGAAATAGGGTTACACTGTTTTTGTATAAGCTTGTTGGCTGGCTCGTTGAAATAATAAGGTGAAAAAATTCATAAGGACATATCATGTGCTGTCAAGAACACTTAGTCTAGTCAACCTGTCAGAAGATAAGTCTAAATAAGCTGTAAATAAGCTCTTCCAAATGGGGCCTTGTTAACCCTCTCTGCCCAAGTGAAGACATCGTATAGCATCACAAGAATGTTCCATCCATGCATTGCTACATTAATTGTTCTCATCCAGACCCGAGCTAGATTTTGTTTGAGAACTGTTATCCACATTCCACTCTGCATTTTTCAGTCTCATGCAATTTACTTGCATTTTGTTCTCATAATGAGTTCTTTTTTCTTGGCCAACAGATAATGGTTTATTTGTAAATGTGAAATCCAAAGCACTTAAAAGTTTAAAGTGTGTAGTATGTTGCTAAGACTGATTCTTGCAAGGGTAACTTACCAGTTTGATCGGAATTTTCACATTAGGTTTTTGGTAATAAAGCGTTTAGTCAGTAATGTGATTATTTCAACTTAGCGTTATCAAATTACAAATGGAACTTAGTTAAGTGAAGTTTTCTCTAATCTGTTAGCTGTTTCTACTTTGCATTTTCCAGTGCCTAATGTTTTTATTTTGTATTGCAGACAGTTCGTTTGTGGCAAGGGTCAGATGATGGTAACTATAACTGCAGGCACATCTTAAAGGATCATACAGCAGAGGTAAATAAAATTAATGTCACCATAGTTTATCAGAATCGGTTATAAGTCGTGTACAAAATCATTCCTATTTTGCTTTTGTAGTATTTATGTAGAAATAATTCCTTCCTATCTTTTGAAGATCTAAATTTCGGTTTTTTTATTAATGAAATTGAAGCAGGCCTACGATTTTCTTACTCATGATGAGTTTTAGGTTAGCAATATGATCAAGTGTTTGGGGCATGGTGTTTTACTTGATTTATGAGTGGCTCAATTTTTATTGTAAAAGCTTCTGGATTGGCATTATTAGATGTTTGTAAATAATTTAGTCCCAATTCCTCTTCAATGTTGTACTTATTTCACATTACTTGGTGATTAGTTTGCTGTCATGTTATTAAATATTACCCATGGGCTGATGCCATAGTCTTTGTTGTGTGATAGTTGTTTCGATAGATTTGGTGGAGTGTAAGGTTATTTATAGGGTTGGACGATTATTTTACTTGAATCAATAACATTCCATGTTTGATGATATGGCTTAATATGGATTTTTTGCTGAATGGGAAATAAGTTAGTGTAAATTGTTTGCAAGATTGTAGACATTCTTCAAAACACAACTCCACAATCGGAGCCAAGTTAAAATGTCCTCAAATAATTACCTTGTCCAAATGTTTTATTTCTTGATCTCCAAACTTTCTACAAAACTCTTTCTGCTTAGAAGCATAGTAGATAGCACCTTATTTAGTTTCTTACCCTGTAATTCACAGTTGCTGCAACTCTGTGCAATGCATTCTGTATATACTTCCTACTTTGGTTGGATTTGGATTTTGGAAATTTCACCATAGATATCTCTCGTTGTCCAGTTTGATTTGGCCACATAAACAGTCATAGGATAGTCATTGGATGAGTGGTGAGTGATCCATTAATTTCAGCGGAAGCCATTTCCCATAATTTGTGCTTTCATCTATATCACAAATAATCACAGCAGAATATTCATTTTAATATAATTTATTCTTTTATTATCGATACTAAAAAAACAAACACAGGATACCAACATTCCTGCAGATCTAATTTAAAAATTACTATTCCCCTGCTGATCTTTTTGTTTAAGAATCAGTTTTACCCTAGTAACAGCATCCTTACTGACCCTGGTATGTTTGTTTAGATTTTCCATCCTCTCAAATAATGGAGTTGGAATCTGAATTATCTTCAGATTCAGTTGTCAAATCCATCCACTTTAGTATTTTATACAAGTAAAATTGAATTCTTCGTCAGCTTTAAAATCAGTTTCAATTGCTCATGTGAGCAGCTATACCATTGTGTATTTGAATATGTAGGAAATATCTTGGAATGCTATCTAATTCTCACCCTTATTCTTTGCCTAAACTACGATTTGAACGTGGTATAAAAGCCTCTGTGACTGACCTAGTAGTCTTGAGTATCCTTGCAGCCCCCACTTCTCTAATAAAACATTTGTGTATCCACCTTGAAAATAGTTTATCCATTTTTTGCGAAGTTCATGGAACTCAATTTCCACCAAATTTATGCATTTTCTCTGCTTCAGCCTGTTTTTTTTTTTTTCACTAATGAGCCTTTCTTTTTCTTTTTCCAAATATTCGCCAAGTTGTCCTGTTTTTTCACTGATTGGCTCTGTTCTACCCTATCTTTTTGTTGATAGGCTCCTTTTGTCTCTGATCCACCCAGATGTAGTCTTGCTTGTTGCCGTCCAAAATTCAGTTTGGTCATTGGATTTGTTTTCATGTCTGGAAAATCTAGGGAATCTAGTACTACTACTACATATAAGGGCTAGTGTTTATCGCTTGTATGATGCCCTTCACAATCTCTATTCATTCTGTACCTATCTCCCCTACATATTTCCCATAATTGCAATATTGTAAATATCCTAACAACCATTCAGCTATTTGAAACTCTTGACTGCTAGGTTTTGATTTTCTTTATCATTAGATTTCAGTGTTCCTACTGCTTTAATGTAATGCTTATAATGGCCGGCCAAATAGTTGTCTGTGTAGCTGCAGTTCTACTTTTCAGTTGATTTACCATTTTGTAATCTCGTGTTGTCCAGTTTGAAACATAATATCCACTCAACATTATAAATTTTACTTGTATGGAACCATGAAATCGCATGCCTTTTAAGATTGCTGTTTTTAAATAAGGCTTCTCCCAATTCCTGTCAACTATGCCTGTCCTGTTTATGCTGTGCATGTGATGCATGAATGATTTACTTTTTCAATTTTTTCAGGTGCAAGCTGTCACTGTCCATGCTACCAATAATTATTTTGTGACTGCTTCACTTGATGGCTCTTGGTGCTTTTATGAACTTTCTTCAGGGACATGTTTGACTCAGGTTTGGTCTCCTTTTTTATGTAATACGGTCCATAACGGGAAGAACTGTGCATGCACATGAATCTTCTTAGTTGGGCACGTTTTTCCTGTCAGAATATGAAAGTTAATTTAGTGCTTTTAAGAGGGTTCTGAAGATTGTAAATATTTTTTGTAGTTTCTTTAAAACTTATCCGTTTTAAGTATTAGATTTTAACCTTTTATTCAGTCTTAATGTATATAAGTTCTGATTCTGATTATTGTAATATGGTGATGTGTAGGTTTTTGACACTTCAGGTTCTTCTGAAGGCTACACATCAGCTGCTTTTCATCCTGATGGTCTCATCCTTGGAACTGGCACCACAGAATCTCTTGTTAAGATTTGGGATGTAAAAAGCCAGGTAAACAATTTTTCTTTTACTTCGTTTGAAGTTAAATTCTAGTATTTATTGTTATCTGTGTTGATACCTTCATCCGTTGGTTGCAGGCAAATGTTGCTAGGTTCGATGGACATGCTGGTCCAGTAACTGCCATTTCTTTTTCTGAGAACGGATACTTCCTTGCGGTATGTGAGAAATTGTGAACTGTAAAAGTATGATATGATTGTCTGTACAGTATTCTTATTGTACTCTTAAATTGGGCAGACTGCTGCTCATGATGGTGTTAAGCTTTGGGATCTACGGAAATTGAAGAACTTCAGGAATTTTGCTCCATATGATTCCGAGACACCAACAAACTCTGGTATTCATCTTCAGTTGTGGATGGCCTTATGTAACCTATATATGTATCGGTAAAGTTATACCTATTTCAAAATGCTTATTGTAATTCTGTTATCTTGCAGTGGAGTTCGACCACAGTGGATCCTACCTTGCAATTGCTGGCTCTGATATAAGGTGAAGAAAAATGTCTAGTACTCAGTTTGGTGACTTTCAGAACGTTACAGAAAAAATATCCTCAACTGAAGCCTGTTATTTTGTCAATATCTTTCATTAGATTTAACCTGAAATTGATTTCCAGTTCCTGTTAATTTATGTAGGATTTACCAAGTTGCAAATGTGAAATCTGAATGGAACTGTATTAAAACCTTCCCCGATTTATCCGGAACAGGTTTTGTATCTTTTCCCCCATTGTTTATTATTCCTTGATGGTTTGAGGGTTTCGTATTTCTTGAGTTACTAAGATGGCATTCGAACTTTTTCTTCCCAGGTAAGGCCACGTGTGTAAAATTTGGTGCAGACTCTAAATACATAGCTGTTGGATCAATGGACCGGAATCTTCGAATATTTGGCTTGCCTGGCGAAGATGCTCCCACCGAGTCATAAAATGCGTCAGTTGTACAGGCCAAAATGTTGTTTTGGAGTGACTGTTGCTGCCATTTGGTGCTTGGTCAAAATCATGGATTTGGAGAAGTTAATGAAGGTAGTGGTTTCTTTGATTATTTGGTCTTGGTTCTCACATACCATGGTGTATGAGGGATGGAGCAAATGTACTTTCAGGCTTTCTGCAGCAACATTACTATGCCTTGGCCTTTGATCATGGCTGCTAACCTAAGTCACAGAAGCTGCAATATTTGCCTTGTCTTCAAAACCTCGAAGCTTATGTTGTCCGTAGATAATTTTGTAACGTAAACTGTTAAATTAGTGAGATAACTGATTTCTCGGCCATTTCATTGGAAATTTATATGGTTGTAACTATTCTTATTCGGGGTGCTTTTCTTGATTTATTAGACATTATTAAAAAAAAAAAAAAAGAGCAATAGACATCAACTTGTAGTAGACTAGTTATGAAAAATCATGTTGAGCAAAGCTTTTTTTTCTCATTTAAGTAATGTAAAAGATTAAAAGACCATTCGATTGGACTAATGGGATGCCTGAAACATATTTTGTTTGTTGCTTGAAATTCATTGTAGCCTATTTAATTATCGACAGATCATTATTTTAACCATGAACCATTTCTGTTTGCCAACTTATTCATCGATGATTTGTAGTAATACCAATTTGGTACTATGCTTTTTAAAATTTTATGCACTATAGCTGTTGGAGATGATTTCTTTTTCAGCATTTTCTTCATTACCATCGTTTTCGTCATTTTTTTCATCACCGTAAGAAAAATTATAATTTGTATACGACTTCATATTTGTTTTCTATATTTACTCCTATTAAAATTTTATTGTTAGGTGTAATTATATTAGAAATGCTCTGCGTTAACAATTAACACGCACATTACTTTTTCGGTTGTTTAATTTCAATCAACAAAGAGAGGATCTATATTGACATTCAGCATAAGTCTCATACATTAAGCAATGAAAAACGATAACATGTGATTACAATATGTTGTTTAACATCTCACTGTCCAAGGAGAGATAGTTGAATTTGTTTATTGTGCTCATCTTAACGTCGATTAAGGTAAGGAGAAGTATATGTGAAACCCCATAACTGCACATAAAAGAAATTGTGTGTAAATAGTTAATCATAATTATGGTAATACAAATAAGAAGTGAAGAAAACAAGACATGAACATGTTATATTTTGAGATATCATCTTAATTGAGATGTCTTATTATAAGTTTTTTTTCTTAAAAATAAAATAAAATAAAACAAGGCATGAACATGTAAGGATAATAACATAAACTGATCACATATCATTAGATAATCAAAAAGCCAAATTTCAAAGAAACCAATGAGAATAAGATGTTCTATTATTTTGAATAACAATTCAGACATTTTTTAAATAACTTAGGATTGTCCTGCGGTACCTATCTAATCGAAGAGTTATTTCAAACAATCCAAAATAATTTATAAGCTTCTTTAAGGGAAAATCTCTTAGGATTTTACAATTTAAAATAATCAAATGATTTTTATAAATTTCTCGTCTATATAACATATTTTACCATAACATATTCTCTTTATTCAACTAAATCCTAAATTTTGAACCCTAAACAACACCTTTAACTCCTTTTTATCCAATATTTCTCATTGTAGCCTCTGTTATTCACCATTTTAGCACGAACTAATTTTATAATATCTTTGTTAATATGATGTTGAGCAATTATCACCACCCTATTACCATTAAATGAATGACATATTTACATATTAAATTCAAAGGTAATCAAATTTTCCGTTAAAGCACAAAAGTAAATTAAATTTAAGATATATATATATATATATATATATATATATATATATATATATATATATATATATATATATATATATATATATATATATATATATATATATATATATTATATAAAAAATTT
>Ga0214542_1007423_pt1 | contig 19069 bp, 8 predicted proteins | sample CNSS1metaG_FD_160096 | JGI IMG/M metagenome (GOLD analysis project Ga0214542, IMG submission 160096) | Root nodule microbial communities from cowpea collected in UCLA plant growth center, Los Angeles, California, USA - CNSS1 | ecosystem: Host-associated > Plants > Roots > Nodule | place: USA...
GCAACTTCTTCTCATTTCTTGGGTATTCGAACTGCCACCAACAACATGTTCTTCAATCTTCACATTGCCACCAACCTTTTCTTCATTCTTCACATGCTTCCAAAGGTTTTCTTCAATCACTACAGTGTTTGCAGAACCCAGTTCTCCCATCCTATACTGATCAAACCAGCTGAAGTAATTGCACCCACCACACTCTTCACTTCCACTCTGATGCATATATACCCTTAAAGTCAGATTTTATCACAAAAGACACAAAATACGACAAAAACAAAACAGAAAATACAAACAACATTACCTTGAAGTTTGGACAACCCCAAAACCTTTTTCCTTTGTTCTTGGCTGTTCTCGCGGTTCTCAACACAGCCTTAGCACCACAATAACAACTGGGCGTCACATTGGAGCTTCTACACCCACCTTCATTGCAATTGACGTTGCTCTTCTGCTTTCCTCCAATATCTGAACTTGAAGAAGACCCACAGGACACACAACTGGCTGGATTCATCACAGAAGAAGGGAGATGTTGAAAACGAAATTAGGGATTGCAATGCTGGTGGCTTAAATAAATCAACATTTCCACACCAATCCACCTGTATTTGACACGTTTCAGTAACACAAAGCCACCTCAGCAACCACAAACGGCGTTTGTCCAGACTTGACGGAAAGGGCAAAAGTGAGACTTTTAAACTTAAAAGGGGACCATTTTGAGATTTCCAAAAATACAGGTACCATTTTGAGATTTGGAGTCCAAAATGGGGACCAAAGGCATAATTAAACCTTTAATTTTTCTATTCCAAAATATCTACCAAATCAAATCCAAGTCTTTTACTGATTCTTTTTCTTTTTTATTCTCTCTCACCTTAAACATAACCAGCTTATAAAACACCAGTGATATATTTAAATTGTTATCTCTTTAATAATAAATGATGGCATTACAAGAAGAAAACATTACCATTTAAGTAATTTATCGTTAATAACAAAAAAAAAATAAGCATTAATAATTTAGTTATAAATTTTTTTACTCGTTATCTATTATAATTTATTTCTGAAAACTGGAATTTTACCATTCATGAATAATATAGATAAATATAATAAGTTTTATATATGATTTATTTATTTAATTGTGCTATACAACAATGTTAAATAATCAATTTGAAGTTTTAGATTATAAATATCATCCTAATTATTATTTTAGTTTATATAATTATTATTTTAACCAAATAATAACTGTAAAACATTTTACATAATAATAATAATAATATTTTTTTAAAATATCATTTATAAATAATGTTATCATTATTATTAAATATACATTGAAGTTATAAAAATATTGACAAAATTAACTAAACTGTTTATTATATGATACAAAATAAAATAAAATATAATTTAATTATTTAACTGAATAATTTGGTCACAATATGTATTTATTATAGTCACATTAGTTGTTACAGTTTTGAACTATAATTCAGATAATTAAAATCACAAAAAAAAATATGACATTTAAATGAAAGTAATATATATATATATATATATATATATATATATATATATATATATATATATATATATAATATCATCACATACAATTATATATCATACTCTTATATTTAGTACTTTATGAATCAATATTTTATTAAAATTAATATAAAAAATAAATGATATGTTAACGTTTCTCACGTAATAAACGAAGTTTTATATCCGTATCTCATCTTGTATTGACTTTCATAAAGAGAAGAATTACATATTTTATAACTTAATGTAGACATATAAACCTTTTACAATAGTTTAAAAGCATAAGATATATTTAACTTTTTATATTTTATACTATGATACATGATTGTATATTATAGATTTGTTAGGTGGAGAAAATTTTCATGAACATTTTGGAAAGTTTGCTATTACAGAAGTCATCTCTTATTTTGGAATAATGATTATTGGAAATTATAAATTTTAGGTATAACTCAAGTTTTTGAGGTTGATAAAAAATATTGTTTAAAACATTGATATATCTTTTAAAATAAGAATGATGTATTGTTAATAAAATTTTTATTTGTTATTAATAAAAGTAGTATGATTTTTCAATATTTTGTTATCTTAATATAAGAAAAATATATTTCCGTGTAAATGTTTTTATGAGAAAACTAAAAATCGTGTTTAGAGAACATAGCGTCAAGGAATGTACGTTTCAAAAGGTATATCAACTGTAAAAAGCACTTCTTCAATATTAAATGAATAGAAATAATTAAACATTTCATTATAAAAAGAAGGAAAAAAAAAGTTTTTTTTTTTTTTTTACAAATTAGGTCCAATGCTTCACTTCACACTTCTTTATTTTATATTTTTTCTTTGGAAAGGTTGACACTATCTCTCTATATATTTTCCTCTCTTATTATATCTTTAAATTTCTAGCCTCAAATTTTCTTTCCAGAATTATATCTTACACCAAGTAGTTCAATATAATTTTTACATGAACAAATAGCTTTTAGAATAAATGTTTTTTTCTTCTTAAAACATCTCATTTTATTTTCTGTGCCAACATTTGAATTTACTATTAGTTCGACTAAGTGAGAAAAGTGATATTTTCAATTATGTGAAATTTGGTTCTTTGATTATACTATTGTGTCTTTAGAATTGTGATATTTTGTTCACATTTATCTTTAACAATCGTTCGAAATGCAAGTAATTTTCAAGTAAACAAAACAATTGCAGATTGAATTTAGTTTATATGACAATCAAATTTACATGTATTGTTAAATTTGGTAACATATTAGAAGTTTCAAAAATTAAGTATTATTATCTATCTATAACAATATATAAAGGGAATTCTTCTTTTTTGTCAACTTTTCATTTTCCAATTTTACTCTTAATTATTATTTTAAAAATTATTTATTTTATAATTATAATTTTTAACTTTTTTATTTTATTTTTTTTATTTTGACCGTTATTCTTAAAAAAAATTAACAGTTATTTTATTTAATAACTATTTTAAAATTTATTATATATGTTTTAAAAATAAATATTATTGATCTTATAAAAAATGCAGATACACAGATATGGCCGCGTCTGTGTGTTCGCTAGTCATAGATAGTGTGTCTTCTCCGATATTATAGTTGAATTCCAAACTTCTAAATACGATCACATAAATTTAATTTGGTATTTGGATTAATAGATTTAATTTAAATACGATTTGCATAAACATGGTTGTGAATAGGAAAGAAAAACATGAAAGAGAAAATATGTTAGTATTAAGAAAAGAAAGAGAGAAGCATAAATTTAGTGGGAATAGTTTGGGTGAAGAAATGAAAAGAGGGGTTCACATAGCAAGGCCCATGATGTAGTGAATGAGAGCGTTGGTCCACCAACAATCAGAGGGTACCATTTGTATTTTCAAACCCATTTTCTCTTTCGATAATTGCTTAGAGGGGGTTTCTCCCCATACCTCCAAAAAGTTCTACTGCACTTCCAAAACAATTTAAATTTCTTATAATACCCCTTTGAACCCTTTGACTTTTTAAGCAGTAAAAGTTAAAAAAAAATTCCCGATAAAATCCTTAACCGACTTTTGAAATCCAGTAAAATCCTTAACCGGCTTTCGAAATCCGGTAAATAGTGTCAAACAGATTTGAAATTGTGAATCGGCATTTGAAGTCCGGTTAAGTGATTTAACGGAATTTGAAATCCGTTTTGAAATTGTCTACCGGCATTCAAAGTCCGGTTAAACCTTTAACGAAATTCTAAATCAGTTTTTTTTTTGTTAAACGACATTCGTAGTAATGTTGGTGATTTTAATTTTCTTATTTTTTTATTTGATTTGTTTATAAAATTTAACTTCAATTGTTTTATAATTTATATATTAATTATTTAATTTTAGATTATTTATATTTTATATAAGTACATTAAATAAAATTTTATTAATTTAATTTTTGTAGTTATTTTTATCGATAATGGAAGTCCAGTTTAGTAAACTACTTTTTTTTTAAGTTTATATTTATATACCGACATTTGAATTCTGCTACTTTAATTTTTTTAATTTATTTTGCTTGAAAGATTTATTTTCAATTAGATTAATATTACTAAGTTGTTGTTTTGTTGTAATATATTTTATTAATATTTATTATTTTTTTGTTATGAAGTTTAGTTTTTTATTTATTTATTTATATTATTTTTGTTTTAATTTGTTATTTTTTTATTCATTTTATTACTTTATTGTTTTGTAAATTTTGTTATTTGCAATTTTGTTATATGAATATAAACAAATTGAAATTAAATCAAATAAATAAATAAAAACATTAAAAGCTAACATATAATAAATAAGTAAAAATAATTTGAAAATAATTAAATAAAATTAATCTAGATATTATAAAAGCAAATACCTACAAAAATTAAATTAATAAAATTTTATTTAATGTACTTATATAAAATATAAATAATCTAAAATTAAATAATTAATACATAAATTATAAAACAATTGAAGTTAAATTTTATAAACAAATCAAATAAAAAAAAAGAAAATTAAAATCACCAACATTACTACGAATGTCGCTTTTAAAAAAAAACTGATTTAGAATTTCGTTAAAGGCTTAACCGGACTTCGAATGCTGGTAGACAATTTCAAAACGGATTTCGAATTCCGTTAAATCACTTAACTGGACTTCAAATGCCGGTTCACAATTTTAAATTCGTTTGACACTATTCACCGAATTTCGAAAGCCGGTTAAGGATTTTACCGAATTTCGAAAGCCGGTTAAGAATTTTACCGGGTTTCAACATATGAAAAAACTCGTGATTTCACAGTAGAGACAAAGAGATTTTTTTTTTTAACTTTTACCGCTTAATAGTCAAAGGATTCAGAGGGGTATTATAGAAAATTTAAATTCTTTTGGATGTGTAGTAGGACTCTTTGGAGGTGTTGGGAGAAACCCCCTTGCTTAGATCATAATCAGCGAAGTAGAATCTGAGGTTCGCTTCACACGAGAGGACGTGAAATTCAGGTCCCAGTTTCTCATAACCAAGTATAATTATGAAAAAAACCCAAGATAATTCTAAATTAAAAAGCTGATAATATGCAATATTTATATTATTTCTCAATTATAAATCATAAAAAAAATAAAAAATGCCAAAAAGTTAATAATATGAAAATCATATTCTCTCTTAACCATACACGTGTGTTAGTGAACCGGTGTGGAGTAGGAAGAGTGAGTGAGAGCACACCGTGTTTGTTTGTGAGTGTGAAACGCACCGGTTGAATGGTACAGTGATGTGTGTGTAACATCGGTTAAATGATACCTAACTAGTGTTGTGGATGTATATGGTGATTTTTTTTAATTTTATAATTTTTTTTCATTCATACAGAATTATTTTTATTTACTTTAACATTTTATTTAATTTTTATTTTTTTAATCTCGTATTATTTAATTTTAATTATTTTTATAATATCAAATAACAAAATCGTTATTTTTCTTATTAAAGATATTTTAGTAACATTAAAATTTTATCGATTTTTATAATTTTTTTATTTATTAAATTAATCAAATCTTTCATTAATTTTCACAAAAATTATCTTAAAATTCACTTAGGCAGTATTCGTTTTAATGAGACTATATTTATGAAGATGGAAATTAGAGCTGGTGTGTTGTTCGTTTAAGAGTACATGTACAGATGACATAGCGACGATGGTAGGAATCCATGGAATTAGTAATCTCGGGCATTATGCGATGATTTGGTATGATTGAGTTGCAATATTACAAATTTACCCCTTTCGTCTCTCTCACGTGCCTTGCATGGTGTGGGATGATAGGTAACAGTCATTTTTTTAGCAGCGTTCAACAACCATGCACTATGTGGAAGTTGAGTTTTTAACTGGTGTGCGTGTGTTACTGTTTGATTTAAGTTGTGAAATGGTGAGGAACCCATCTAGTGTATGCCCCATTTACCACCTCTCCGCTGCAACCACAATGACGCTGCAACCATGAGAATCCCTGCTCAAAGCAACGACAGATCCGATCCCCATTTGTGAGAGATTCGATCTCATTTCTGGTGGATCGTATACAGTGTTGTTGGATTCGATCCTTTGTGGCTGGATCGGATACGGGATGTGGTGAATCACATATGATGTGGGCTGGATCAAAACGAGGTGTGGTGGATCGGATACATGTTTTGAGATTCATTTGTTGTGTTTAAAAAAATGAAGAAAATAAATGTAGTCACATAAAGATCAATATACAATACTAATTAAACTAAGGGCAAAATGATAATTTTATTATTATTTCTACTAAAACATATTTTTTAATCTATCACATCATCACTTCTAAATACATAAAAATTATAAAACAAATTTTACTCTTAAATCAACTCATACCCATTCACTCACTCTCTCACGATTACTCTCCCAAGTGAACACTGCATTATTTCGTCCCTCCGGATTCATCGAAAAAAACACACGTTTTTCATGCAAATAAAGAAAACTTGTCTTGGTTCCAACTCCATGGGACATGACACCACAAAAACATGACACGTGGAACTCTCATTATCCTTAATCCACCGGTGGCGCAATTTATAATACCCGCCCGATCCGCCACCTCTTTCAACTCGGACCGAACCCTCCACGTAACCTCACCACAACAAAACTATAATCAAAAACACCATGTCACTAATTATCTCACCGTCCCCCTCGCTTACCCTCCATCCCCTTGCGCACGTTAGCCCCTCCTTGTCCATCCCACGCCGCCTCCATCTAAACCTTCGATCCAGCCGCCGCCGCCTTGCCACCGTTTCCGCCGCCGTTCGTCAGGACACTACCGTCTGGACCCCAGCCCCACTCTCCGAGGTCGAGCCCGCCGGCGAGTCGCTCTTTGAAGTCGCCATCGACGTGTCCGATGCGCCTGACCTCGCCGCGTCCCACACAATCGCCGGGCAGTACCTCCAGCTCCGCGTACCCGACTTGCCCAAGCCCTCGTTCCTCTCCATTGCATCGCCGCCGAAGCTGGCAGCGAAGCATGGCGTGTTCGAGTTCCTCGTGAAGAGCGTGCCGGGGTCCACCGCGGAAGCACTGTGCGCGTTGAAGAAAGGCGACGTGGTTGAACTAAGCCCAATCATGGGAAACGGATTCACCATCGATCTGATCGAGCCGCCCGAGAAATATGGAACCGTTGTCATCTTCGCCACTGGAACTGGAATTAGGTCAGTGCAAATTACTGTTTTACCCTCGATTTTTGTTATCTTTTTTAAATGTTTCCATTTCTTTCATTCCGTCTTAGAGCATTGAATTTATTTGGTTACAAACTCATGCTGCATGAAAATGAAGTTTTAATTCTCGTAGTTTCCTCTAGATCCTTGATATCATGCAAAATTCTTCAGTAAATGCGATTAAGTCGATCCAAATTGCAGAGCATAGACCTCAAAAACCTTGATGCATTCTGTTCGGATAAAATTGTCTATGAACTATTGCAGAAGAAAATTATGCACCTCAATTTTTGGAGGAGCAAAAGGAAAAAACTTCTAAAATGGTTATATGAATTAGGATTGTTCAGACAAGTTTCTTCACAAGGACTTTTAGTAGAAAAAATCAAGAAAAATGAAATAAAATGAGTTTTTCCTGATGTTAAAACTAGTTAATACATAAACTACTTTTTAGAAGATTTCTATAATTATTTTTTTTTTCTCTTAAAAAGTCTTTATAGAGAAGTTTGTTTGACACTTTTACTATATATATATATATATATATATATATATATATATATATATATATTTTTATTTTTTTTTTTTTTTTTTGTGTGAAAGAAGCTCAATTTATACTTTTTTTTTTTCTCGAAATGCTTATAGGAAAGTTTAACATAATCTTAATCCTTGATTTTGCTTGTATTGCACTGACCGTTTACTTTTGTTGTTGCAGTCCAATTCGTTCTCTAATTGAGTCAGGGTTTGATGCGGGGAAAAGGTCTGATGTAAGACTATATTATGGGAACAGGAACCTACAGACAATGGGTTATCAGGTTATTTCAATTGTTTTTTTTATCTTGATGAAAGGAAAGGTTGAGCTACTTTTAATCAGAACTGCTTTAATAGCAATTTTGTTTTATGTTATAGGATAGATTTAAAGACTGGGAATCTTCTGGTGTGAAGATTATTCCTGTATTGTCTCAACCTGATGATAGTTGGACTGGGGAAACTGGCTATGTTCAGGTAAAGTGCTTGAGCTCTTAGGATGAAGTTTCACATTACTTCATTTTAACAGACAATGATTGTTTGCACACGGTTGTATTCACAGGATGCGTATTCAAGGGCAAAGCAGATATCTGACCCACTGGCAACTGGTGCCATACTTGCTGGGTACAAAGACATGATCGAGGTGTGTTCTTAGAACCCAGCTTTACTTGTCAGTCGGCGTAGACGTGTTTGTTTAACTTTCCATTGGTGCAACCTTCGTGTCAATTACCACTGTCTTTCCTATTTAACTTATAGGGAGAGCCGGAGTTCTAATTTTTTTTTTTAAATAAGTGAGACTATCGAAAAATTGTGATTTCCAATAAATTTTATCAGTCTAAGAAAGATTATTTGCATGTAGGGAAAGAGAGAAAGACACAATAACGGTTGCTTTGAGGAAACCAACCTCCACGGAATAGCACTCGATTAGGAAAAATTAGCATTTAGGTTATTAAATGTTTCCTCCTTAGGTAGAACCAAATGGCTAAAGTTTAAATAATTACAGAAAATAAATTTAACACAATCAGGTAACTAAAAGCAAATGAATTACATTCTACTTGTTTTCATTCTCCTTGGATAAGAATGAAAACCTATGTGGAGAATAAGAGAAAGATCTCATTCTCCAAGATATATTGAAAAGACAAGGTAGTCTTCACTAGTACTGCACCGTGTTGATTACGTTCTACTTGCTTTCATTCTCCTTACCCTGCCCTATGATTTTTTATCTTCTAAAACTTAGTGAAAGGGTCGTGCAACTAATTAAAAATAAGGTTCGTTGGAGAAGTCGACAAACTGGCACTATTTAATAAGATGGTATTTGAGTACATTAGCATTTCACCAATCTATGTGCCTTTAAACTGGACTCCACAGGCCACAATGTCACGTTTATATGGTGCAATTTTGGTCTTCTGTTGTATTCTGCCATCGGTCATTGACAACACTGTATGTTATCAATGTTGCCGAGGATAGTAGCCCATGTTTTTACAGTAAGGTGTGTCTCTAGTATGGAGGGAAGACATAGGCGAGAAATAAGGTTAATAGAAATAAGAAAGAAAAATATGAAGTCAGTGAAAATAAGTGAATTATTATAGATATAAAGATGTTTGGTAAGAGAGATAAATACTGAAAAAAAAAAATTCAGATGTTATTTTCCGAATCCATAAACTCTAAACCCACCTAGCTTGGGTCCATTAATTTGTTGGTCAATCCACACGGGATTTCAGAGTAACAGGGAGTGCCAAATATTTCGTTGCTCGTTTTCTCTGTCTTGGTTCCAATTCATAACACTTGAATACATTATCATTGTTACAGGCGGTGACGTCAATTCTTCTTGCTGATGGAATACCTGCAGATAAGATATTGAGGGACTACTGATAAAAGTGGAGTTTGGTTAGTGTTGTATCGTTTTTAAATCCTCGATAATTGTTCACTGCCTTTGCTGTGTATCAAGCATCTCAGCATGGCCTGTATAATAAAGAACAATTTTGGAATTGTCTTACATTATTTTGGGGGTCCAATAGTCTCTAGTTTAGTTAGCCTAGCATAGTTTCCAGACATGAAGTCTTTTGTTGCGTAACTTCTTCATAAACTCAGATTTGGTTTAGCGACAGAATAGACCATTTTTACAATGGGACTGTTTTGTTGTTACATACAAACATAATAAATAGATAACATACTTAAATAACTAAACGTAAATATTAGACCAACTGTTAAACGAATGAATAGAACGTCTACGAGTTTGGTTCCTTTAACATGCAAATCAAATATCAGTACAGTGTGTTCAGGATTGGGAAAGGAAATTAGATGGCTAATATTATATTCAAACTAAACAAATTTAACTATTTTTCTATAATTAAAATGAACTCGTCATATTATCAAATAGAGACTACTTCAGATTATTAGAAACTAATGTGATAGAGATTATTAGAAAGACAATCGTGTGCTGTGAATAAGAAAAGGGACCAAAACTGCCACCATCAATGCCAACGTCAATCACCATTCAAGCCTCAAAAAAGAGAGAAAGGTTTATGCCTATAAAGAGAAGAAAAGAAACCAAGCTTTTATCAAGAATAACAGGACTGGTCCAAACCTCATGGTTGCAATGTAAACATGTATCTTGGCTAAAGGATAATACCCATGGCATGGCTGCACCACTAACTAATTAAACTTGTGGTAAGAGAGAATAAAGTGACAAGAACTAGCCCTCAACCAACCATAAACGCACCAGCGAAAAGCTTAAAGAAGTAGCTCTTCACATTTGTAATTACTTGAAGAAGTAATATTGTGATACACCAGCAAATTAAAATTGAGATTTAATTAAATTTCTAATTATGAAAAAAAAAAAAAACAAGTATAATTCCAAATTAAAATGGTAAAATTAAAAAGCTGAAAATATGCAAAATTTATATTATTTCTCAATTATAAATCATAATAAAATAAAAAAAATGCCAAAACGTTAATAATATGAAAATCATAATATCTCTTAATTCTAAATTATTATTTATGATAAATTTATTAATTTTTACAATAGTTATTTTAAAGTTATACTGAGAATATTTTTGTATTGATTTGATAATAACATGAAAGTTTATACTTGTTAAACTCAAACCAAAATCTGATTAATCATATTTTTACAAGATTAAAAGATGTTTTTATTTTGCAACAATTACTGTGGTAACAACCATACTCATCTTCTTCCAACTCCATGGGACAGGACTCAGAAACATGACACGTGGAACTCTCATAATCCTTAATTCACCAGTGGCGCAATTTATCATTACCCGCCCGTTCCGCCGCCTCTTTCTACTCTGACCGAACCCTCCACGTAACCTCGCCACAATAAAACTATTATCAAAAACACAATGTTACTCTTTATCTCACCGTCCCCCTCGCTTAACCTGTCCATCCCCATGCGCACGTTAGCCCCTCCATGTCCATCCTACGCCACCTCCGTCTAAATCTTCGATCCAGCCGCCGCCGCTTCGCCACCGTTTCCGCCGCCGTTTGTCAGGACACTACCGTCTGGACCCCAGCCCCACTCTCCGAGGTCCAGCCCGCCGCCGACTCGCTCTTTCACGTCGCCATCGACGTGTCCGACGCGCCTGACCTCGCCGCGTCCCACACAATCGCCGGGCAGTACCTCCAGCTCCGCGTGCCCTACTCGTCCAAGCCCTCGTTCCTCGCCATTGCATCGCCGCCGAAGCTGGCCGCGAAGCATGGCGTGTTCGAGTTCCTCGTGAAGAGCGTGCCGGGGTCCACCGCGGAAGCGCTGTGCGCGTTGAAGAGAGGCGACGTGGTTGAACTAAGCCCAATCATGGGAAACGGATTCAGCATCGATATGATCGAGCCGCCCGAGAAATATGGAACCGTTATCGTCTTCGCCACTGGATCTGGAATTAGGTCAGTGCGCAAATTACCGTTTTACCCTCTTTTTTTAAATGTTTCCATTTCTTTCATTCCGTCTTAGAACATTGAATTTATGTGGTTACAAACTCATTCTGCATGAAAATGAAGTTTTAATTGTTTTAGTTTCCTCAAGATCCTTGGTGTCATGCAAAATTCTTCAGTAAATGCGATTAAGTCGATCCAAATTGCAGAGCATAGACCTCAAAAAACCTTGATGTAACAGTTGCAATTGTTGTTACCAGCTTTTAAAATCTTGCATTGCATTTATTGACATTAATGCATTCTGTTCGGATAAAATTGTCTATGAACAATTGCAGGAAAGAAAATAAGAATTGAACTGAATTAAGCTTCCTCAAAGTTAAACTTATGCACCTCAATTTTGGAGGAGCAAAATGAAAAACTTCTAAAATGGTTATATAAATTAGGATTGTTTAGACAAATTTCTTCCCAAGGACTTTTAGTAGAAAAAAACAAGAAAAATGAACAAAGTTTTTCCTGATGTTAAAACTAGTTAATACATAAACTACTTCTTAGAAGATTTCTCTAATTTCATATTTTTTTTTCTCTTAAAAAGTCTTTATGGAGAAGTTTGTCTATATTCTTTTGTGAAAGAAGCTCAATTTATTCTAGATTTTTTTTTTCTCGAAATGCTTATAGGAAAGTTTAACATAATCTTAATCCTTGATTTTGCTTGTATTGGTCTGACCGTTTACTTTGTTGTGTGCAGTCCAATTCGGTCTCTAATTGAGTCAGGGTTTGATGCGGGGAATAGGTCTGATGTAAGACTATATTATGGGGCCAGGAACCTACAGAGAATGGCTTATCAGGTTATTTCAATTGTTTTTTATCTTGATGAAAGGAAAGGTTGAACTACTTTTAATCAGAGCTGCTTTAATAGCAATTTTGTTTTATGTTATAGGATAGATTTAAAGACTGGGAATCTTCTGGTGTGAAGATTGTTCCTGTATTGTCTCGACCTGATGATAGTTGGACTGGGGAAACTGGCTATGTTCAGGTAAAGTGCTTGAGCTCTTAGGATGAATTTTCACATTACTTCCTTAACAGACAATGATTGTTTGCACATGGTTGTATTCACAGGCTGCATTTTCAAAGGCAAAGCAGATATCTAACCCACTAGCAACTGGTGCCGTACTTTGTGGGCACAAACAGATGACCGAGGTGTGTTCTTAGAACCCAGCTTTACTTGTCAGTCGGCATAGACATGTTTGTTATGTGTATTAACTTTCCATTGGTGCAACCTTCGTGTCAATTACCACTGTCTTTCCTATTTAACTTATAGGAAGAGCCGGAGTTCTAAATTTATTTTTAAATAAGAAGTGAGAGACTAACAAAATTTGTGATATTGGCATGTAGAGAAAGAGAAAGACACAATAACGGTTGCTTTGAGGAAGCCAACCTCCACGGAATAGCATTCGATTAGGAAAAATTAGCATTTAGGTTATTAAATGTTTCCTCCTTAGGTAGTACCAGATGACTAAAGTTTAAATAATTACAGAAAATAAATTTAAAACAATCAGGTAACTAAAAGCAAATGAATTACATTCTACTTGTTTTCATTCTCCTTGCATAAGAATGAAAACCTATGTGGAGAATAAGAGAAAGATCCTAATGTTTTCGTTCTCCAAGATATACTGAAAAGACAAGGTAGTCTTTACTAGTCATGCACCATGTTGATTACATTCTACTTGCTTTCATTCTCCTTACCCTGCCGTATGATTTGTTTATCTTCTAAAACTTAGTGAAAGGGTCGTGCAACTAATAAAAAATAAGGTTCATTGGAGAAGTCGACAAAGTGGCACTATTTAATAAGATGGCATAGAATACATTAGCATTTCACCAATCTATATGCCTTTAAACTGGACTCACTCAAATAGGATTTGGTTGCTATGCAAAGCAATGACTTCTATATATTGAACGGGCTATGGTGAGAGAGAGAGAGAGTCGATATGTAACATTGTTAATATTATTGTCTACAGTACAAATAACTATTAGATCTGTTATCAGTGTTGTTAGATGTCAACTACAGTTGTAGAGTTGGTCGATTTTTTTGCCAGTCATTATAGGCAATTTGTGAGGGAGGCCTGCCATGGAAACACCGCAGGCCACAATGTCATGTTTATATGGTGCAATTTTGATCTTCTGTTGTATTCTGCCATCGGTCATTGACAACACTGTATGTTCTCAATGTTGCTAAGAATAGTTCATGTCTTTACAGTAAGGTGTGTCTCTAGTATGGAGGGAAGACATAGGCGAGAAATAAGGTTAATAGAAAGGGGAAAGAAAAATATGAAGTCAGTGAAAATAAGTGAAAATTATTATAAGTATAAAAGATGTTTGGTAAGAGAAACAAATACTTAAAAAATCATTTTTAGATGTCATTTCCCTGATCCCTAAACCCACCTATCTTGGGCCCATTAAATAATGCAGGTCCATTAATTTGTTGGTCAATCCACACGGGATTTCAGAGTAACGGGGAGTGTCAAATATTTCGTTGCTCGTTTTCTTTGTCTTGGTTCCAATCCATAACACTTGAATACATTATCATTGTTACAGGAGGTGACGTCAATTCTTGTTGCTGATGGAGTATCTGCAGATAAGATATTGAAGAACTTCTGATAAAAGTGGAGTTTGGTTAGTGTTGTATCATTTTTGAATTGAATTATACTCGATATTTGTTCACTGCCTTTGCTGTGTATCAAGCATCTCAGCATGGAATGTATAATAAAGAACAATTTTGGAATAGTCTTACACTATTTTGGGGTCCAAATATATGACAGATATACCGGGCCTAGGAAAGTTGAGTAAAATTTCCTACGGTTTGATTTGTTGCACTATTACATTGTTGTATTAATGGCTGTATTATCACGTCGCAAGTAATTGATATAATGGCATTAAAGTTTGCACTGAGCCAAGAGTCTCTAGTTAAGTTAGCCTAGTACAGCTTCCAAACATGAAGTTTTTTTGTTGTGTAACTTCTTCACAAACTCAGATTTGGTTTAGCGACAGAATAAATTTTTTTACAATGCGACTATTTTTTTTTTTTGTTACACACAAACTAAAATAAGTAGATAACATGCTTAAATAACTAAACGTAAATATTAGACCAACTGTTAAACTAATGAATAGAACGTCTAGTTTGGTTCCTTTAACATGCAAATCAAATGAGTAGTGTGTTCAGGATTGGGAAAGGAAATTAGATGGCTAATGTTATATTCAAACTAAACAAATTTAACTATTTTTCTATAATTAAATTGAACTCGTCATATTATAAGGATAGATTATTTCAAATGTCTTCTCTATCAACAACATTACCTGCCCGTTCAGCGAGTTCATGACTCTTTCTGAGATGACAATTTTTTGTAAGGTTAAGTATAAGTGTCTGCTGCCATTGAATTGAATTAAATTTAAACCTCCAAGATAAAAGATGCAACAATGTAAACAGATTGAAATTTTTACTAGTAAATTGTAACGATTTGGTAAAAAAAATCAGGGTTCAACTTGGCGAAAAGTTACTACTTAGTTTTATAAATGTAAGTCTCGTTTACTAGACCTTAAATTTAAACGTTCAAGATATGAAGTGAAACTTCATTACGCTTAAGAACTAATGAAGCCATCCAACAAAATCTGCCCACAACCGTTGGAGGTCCATCAATGGCACCTCCCAAAGCGTTATTCTGAAGGTCATTGACGACCCTGCAATGATTCACGAACAAGTATTCTCACGCCCTTAGGATACTACTGTTGACAATTCGGTCACGACGCACAAATACTCAACTAAACAGCATACAACGTCTATATTGCGCAGTATTATAACCAACTACTAAAAAAAACATAAACCCTCTTTGAAACCATCAAATATAGCTGTTAATAGCTGAAAATGGATCAAATTAATGTCATCAGCCAACAATGATCAAGTGCAAAGTTTCAACAATCAATAACTGTCAAATATTACAATCGACATTGGAATGAAATGTCATCTAACTTCAGTTTGAATGTCAATTCCAGTAATGAACGACGACACAGAACAGGATAGATTCCAAATAATCAAACAATTTGGTCATCATTATTCTCAGCCATAGCTCTGTTTTCATGATGATCACCATCCTTTTTCTCTGTTTCAGTTTTGTCAAATTGCTCGTCATGCTTGCTATTGGATTTCGGGAAGTGCTGCTGCCTGTGATTTCTCTCATCATCCAAGTGGTGCCTGTGTTTGTGGTGATGGTGGTGGTGATGGCGATGATGGCGACCAGGCTTCTTATTCATTGATCTTTTGTTTTGATCTTCAGAATTTTCTTCTAATGACTTTGATCTGCTTCTTCGACCATTACTGTTATAATCGGAATCAGACGACCTCAGCTCCACATTATGTGATCGCTTATGATGTTTATGGTGCCTGCTGTGGCCTTTCTTTCGTAGAGCATCATCACTTTTATCACTTGACAAGTCAGATTCACTAGATTCTGATCGTCGATGGCGTTTGCTATGCTTCCCATGATTTCTTTTCCGAACCGGACTTTCACCTTCGTCAGAGTCACTGGAATCTGATCTTGAACCTCGATCTCTCAGCCTCTTGCTCTGCTTCTTCTTTCTTCTCCTCTCCTCCTTAAAGCTACTCTCGGAGTCATCATCACTAAAATCACTAGACTCTGAAGACCATTTCTTTGTTTTCCTTTTCGAACCTTTTTCTTTCCTTTTCTCATGGTCACCAGAGTCATTGTGAGAATGCTTCCTGTGCTTCCTATAAGATCTTTTACTTGTCCTCCTACTCTCATCATCACTGTCATAATCACTTTCACTATCAGAAACTGACCTTTTTCTATGCTTTGCAACCTTCAGTTTTCTCTCTTTGGCTTCAGCAGCAGCTTCCAGCTTCTGCTCCCATTTCAAAGGGGCTTCCTTTCTCTCCATAATCTTCTTTTTCTTCTCCTCAACCATCTGGATGAATCGTTTGGTGTCCATTTATACTCCAAAACCAACTCAAAAACTGCATTTGGATCAAATGATGACCGGAAGTGCATCTCACAGAAGAGAAAAATCAAAGTTAGTTCGACAATCAAATCAAATAATTATATTGAATGCTTCAAGGGATTAGACAGACCACTAAAAAGATACTTTGCATTACTTATACGTTATCCATGCAAATACTTAGAGACTTGTTCTCAGCAATAAAAAAAGAAAAAGAACTTGCTATCAAAAGGACACTATGGTACCAAGATATCACATACAAAATACTCATGATGTTAAGACCTTGCCCTCTTTCAGAGAATTAATCAGAAGAACATGAAAGATGTTCCCCTTCATCCACCTAGCTAACCGGTTATAATGTCAGTTTAAATTTCAAAAAGCAAGTGAGAATATAAGGATTCAAGGCTTATTCCTACAAAAACAGACTCCAAAAATTTCTATTACCATAACTAGAAGCAGCACTAATAGACAAGCATTTCTCACTAACTACAGTGAAGACAGTGATGATGGGTGAAATTCAAGAATTCAAAAAAATGAGAGGAGACAGAATTCTCACTATTAAAATTGTTAAATCACGCACTTCTACAATTGCAATCCCAATTCTAATAACCATGTTCACCGATTCTGCCATGGCCGGTGGAAGCACCGAAAAGGCAGTCACCGAATACCAACACAGTAAATCCACACTGTTCCACACCAACATCAAATAGTAATTGGAAATTCAATTACATGCATCTCCAGAAACTCAACGATTATAAAAAGAATAAAAGTCAAATAGCATCATCAAGATAACAACACCTCTCGCTCATATGCGAGAGAAAAGAAAACTGTAACACATGGATCCTTCTGGCTAGACAAAGATTTACTAGGGGTTTTAGTTTTAAAACAAAAAAATCATTTCTCTAAATCATTGGCGTAATATTGACAAACATTAAAAAAAACAACACAATTGAAGAAAAAAAGATAACAAATCTTGATCGATAGTGTCATAGCAGTCGGTGGACGTTGCTTAAATGATAAACCACGGACAAAAAAAATCATTTTTTTCAGTATCCCATTCACGATCAAATAATCAGTATTTCAAATACAAACAAATTTCCCTGGATATTCTCTCTTTCCTTTCTTACCTTATATGTGAAAGAAGAAACCCTGCAGCAGCAGCAGCAGTCTACCCCGAATCGAGTACGGATAAATCTGCGTCTGATCAAAGAAAATCAACAGTTGATAACTGAAAAAATAAGAAACAAAAATCGCGACTAAGGAACCATAAAAACAAAAGGAAGATGGAAGAAACAAAAAAACATCGATGGAGCAGAGAGAACTGAAATTGAAAGAGAAGTGGCAGTACCTGAAGGAAGTAGCAGAGGAGGAGAATAAAGATGAAGATTGGGAGTTAGGGTTTGGGTTGGGGTAGGGCTTGCTGCGTGCTCCTTCCTTCCAGAAAGATCCAATACGGAGAAAAACAGCTATGTTTTGGACGATATATTATATATATATATATATAATAATTCGATTTATAAAAGGTTTTTATCATCTTGAACCGGACCGGATTCTTTCACGCGCACAAACCCACTGGTCGGTGACCACGCGGACGCGGTTCAGGCCACAAGTAATTTTGTTTAAAGTTGACAAAAACGTATAACTTGATCCGATCCGACTTGATTCACCACATGTTGATAATTTAGTGAGTCAATTTAATTTGGTTTATTTATTAACAAATCAAATAAATTCGAACTCGTTCCGATCCACCACACCATGGGTTGGTGGATTAAACAAATTGGTTCACAAACTCATTTAATTAAAAAAATACAATTTTTTTATTTATTTTTCACTTAAAACTAAATTAAAATTTATATAAACTTTCATACAATTCAAATACAAACTAAAATCACAAAAAATACAAATTATATATGTGTTTGCTAAAAAAATAACATAATTTGACTCAAATACAAAACTTAACAAAAAACATTTGTGTAACCTTTTATTACCGGGTTGGTGAGCCAATCCGGATCATCACGGATTCAACCCGGATAGCTAGGTTCTACATGAGCCGGATCAAATATCAACTCGTATTGAAATTTATGAAAATTTTTCAATCCAACCTAATTTAAATCCGTTGTGAACTTGATTGACTCACGGGTTCCTATCCATTTTAACAACTCTAATTTTATTGTTTTCCTGAAAAATAAACTTTTAATATATACATAAATATATAAATAAACTGATCCCATATCTATCTACAAGTTTTAAATAAAATAAAATCTTCATTTGAGGCGATGCAACCACGATCCGTGTACTTTAATTTAATTAGTATTAGTAATAAAGTTGAAGAACTTTTTCTTAAATATTTTAGGGTTAATTATGATTTTAGTCCCTCAAGTATGGGTCATTTTTGGTTTTAGTCCCCCACGTAACGTTTGGTAATATTCAGTCCTCCACGTTTTAAATCTAATGGAATTGGTCCCCAATTTTAAACTCC
>Ga0214542_1007427_pt1 | contig 19060 bp, 13 predicted proteins | sample CNSS1metaG_FD_160096 | JGI IMG/M metagenome (GOLD analysis project Ga0214542, IMG submission 160096) | Root nodule microbial communities from cowpea collected in UCLA plant growth center, Los Angeles, California, USA - CNSS1 | ecosystem: Host-associated > Plants > Roots > Nodule | place: USA...
ATTCTATAAAATATAAAATAAATATATATATATACACATATATATATATATATATATATATATATATATATATATATATATATATAATTATATATATATATATATATATATATATATATAATTATCACCCTTCATTATGTTAATTTGACCCATGTACAATAAATATAAATATAAGAATACAAATTCACAGATACTCTATATATTTCTCCATGAATTCCCTTATCTCTGGTATATCATCATCCGTAAACAACTTAGACCCATGCCATGAGTTAGATATTAAAACAGGCCATGTTCTTAAACATATGTTATAATTCAATAATTATTTAAGTAATTAAAACATTGTTCATATATAAGTGAATGAAACATTGAATTACCTGATGGTGCTTTGATCTTTGCTTGAATCAAAATGACTATTGTTGTATCAGAATTTTGTTTTTCATTCCAATGGCTTAAAAATTTGGTTGCATAGTTATCCCATAGGGTGCATCCAATTACGCTACCACTACAAATTCATGAAGTAAACCATATTAAATAATTATTGTTGCAGCTCCAATTTTTGAAAAACCTAATATTAATTACCTTATATCCATGACATTAAAGAACACACAATTTGAGTCGTGTCTATTTTTAATATTGTCCACAACCCCAATTATATCTTAGAATCATGACACCAAACTCATTAGTTAGCATAACATAATTGTGTTTAAAGTAATGGGTAATAAGTAGAGAAATATAATATAGGCTTACCAATCAAGATATCAGTAGTAGAGTAGGTTCCATCTACAATTTCCTTTATACTTTTGAAATTGTACACTCTAATAGGCACATTGCAATTTCTTGCAGCTTAATAGTTGTTGCACCAATGAACATTAATTTATAGGGGTGTTCACACACCCTATATTGTCCATGGTTCTTTAGGATTTTGAAATTGTGCATAACATAAGTTTGACCCTCGACCAATTTATCCTCCCACAGCCCTACATCTTCCTTCTTAACAAAAGCAGGTATGACATTACCTTACATGCATCATAGTAGTGATTGTGAATAATACATAATACATATTATATAAATGCATCATAATGATATACCTTATGATCCACCAGAATCATCTGAATATGCTTAGTAGAATCACGATTTTGAACAATCCATAAATCAGTTATTCTAACACCAAGCTTTAACGTTTCTCGCTTGCCATCAATATCATTTATTAGATCAAATTTCTTGGCCATGTACTATAAACAAATCAAACACTATATTATTAGAAAGTCAAACACAACTTCTAAAAAAAGTAAGAAAATATAACATACATGAAATGAATATCAATAAGCAAAAAATAAAATCCAAATTTGAAACCCTTGCTCTGGAAGGAAAAAAAGAATGGCATCTACTAATATTCTTCCCCTATTGAAACAAACCTACTTGAAGTAAAAAAAAGAAAAGAAATGCCCCTGTACAAAGTTATGGCAGTCATAGCGCGGTTACAAACCCAGTATTTTATTAAAACATTGATTCCTTCTTCCACATTCATTTAGTTTAACATTTTTACTTATGCTATATCTTTATCGTAAGTTAATATGGCTAAGTTCCCATTTTTCTTTTCTTATTAATATATACATAAGTAAAGGCCAAATACGTATATTAATACTATAAATTATAAGACCTTTTATTTACATTATTCTAACCTGAAATTATTATATGTGTATATGTAATTTGCATGAGACCCTTTATCTTTTAAAACTAATTTGATTATGAACTCATTGCATTCCTTTTGAAAGCTCGTGAGCATATGGACATTAATAATTAATAAGTCTGAATGTGCATATTGAACTCCTTTGACAACAGATTATTAAGTGACTGTATCATTTGGTGAGGTGCAATCTTGTTCCTTTAGACAATTGTGTAAGTTTGTGACATTGTATTTTTCTTTTCAAACTATTAATTTTTCTATATTATTTAGGCTATACTAATGGATTCTTCTCATACAAAAGTGTTGCATGACTCTGGTCCTATTCCAATGGAGGAGGAGTAAACCTGTGGTACAACTTCAGAGCTAGTTGTAAAACTTTAGCAATTATTTATGTGACATTGTATTTTGTTTTTCAAACTATTAATTTTTCTATATTATTTAGGATATACTAATGGATTCTTCCTATACAGAAGTGTTGCATGACTCTGGTCTTATTTCAGTGTGCAAACAAATTAAGGTGATAGCTAATAAAAAAATAAACATGATGCAGTAATTGACGTACATTGAACTTACTCATCAAAAAAATAAAATTATTGTATATAATAAAAGAACAAGGAAACAACTTTGATGCTTACCCAAAAGAAAAGAAGAAGAATGCTTGCCTAAATTTCTGTTCTCTGCTATCTAAGTTGACAGTGTTAGAGAAGGTACATTAATTGGAAAGCTTTAAAAAAAAGTCATTTTTTGTGGATTTGGCAGTTGAACTTTGTAGTCCATAAGTTACGTGGGGGTGTGGGTATTGGGTAGTTAAGTAATCCAGAAAAATATAAATAAACCAAAAGAAAAGAAGAAGAATGCTCGCCTAAATTTTTGTTCTCTGCTATCTGAGTTGACAGTGTTAGAGAAGGTAGATTATTAAGCAATTTTATAATATAATTTACAACATTACAAATGGTAATGTTTAAATGACCAAATAAAAACATTAAAAATGGGTAATGTTTAAATGACCAAATAAGCCTAATTATGCATAGGTATCGATAAAGACGAATGGAAATTATTAATAAAATAATAATAGAAATAATTATTATAATCAATAATAATTATTATAGATAATAATAATAATAATTATTATTATTATAATTATAATTAGAGTTGATAATAACAATAATAATATTTATTATCATTACAAATAATATTTATTGGAAATTATTAATAAAATAATAATAAAAGTAATTATTATAATCAATAATAATTATTATAGTTAATAATAATAATAATAATTATTATTATTATTATTATTATTATTATTAATATATTTAGAGTTGATAATAACAATAATCATATTTATTATCATTATAAATAATATTTATTGGAAATTATTAATAAAATAATAATAGAAATAATTATTATAATCAATAATAATTATTACAGTTAATAATAATAATAATAATAATAATAATAATAATAATAATTATTATTATTATTATAATAATAATTAGAGTTGATAATAACAATAATAATATTTATTATCATTATAAATAATATTTATTGAAAATTATTAATAAAATAATAATAAAAGTAATTATTATAATCAATAATTATTATTATAGTTAATAATAATAATAATTATTATTATTATAATTATATTTAGAGTTAACAATAATCATATTTATTATCATTACAAATAATATTTATTAGAAATTATTAATAAAATAATAATGAAAATAATTATTATAATCAATAATAATTATTATAGTTAATAATAACAATAATAACAATAATTATTATTATTATTATAATAATTAGAGTTGATAATAACAATAATAATATTTATTATCATTACAAATAATATTTATTAAAATATTAAAAATATAATACTATTAATAATTAATATTATAGTTGAAATTATAAATAAATAAAAAAATAAAAATAAATTTTATAATATAATTTAGGTAATTAAAAATGGGTAATGTATGACTAAATAAAAACATTAGAAATGGGTAATGTTTAAATGACTAAATAAGCCTAATTATGCATAGGTATCGATAAAGGCGAATGGAAATTATTAATAAAATAATAATAAAAATAATTATTATAATAAATAATAATAATTATAGTTAATAATAATAATAATTATTATTATTATTATAATTATAATTAGAGTTGATAATAAACTAATAATATTTATTTTAATTACAAATAATGTTTATTAGAAATTATTAATAAAATAATAATAGAAATAATTATTATAATCAATAATAATAATTATAGTTAATAATAATAATAATAATACTAATTACTATTACTATAATTATATTTAGAGTTGATAATAATAATAATAATATTTATTATCATTACAAATAATATTTATTAGAAATTATTAATAAAATAATAATAGAAATAATTATTATAATCAATAATAATAAGTTAATAATAATAACAATAATTATTATTATTATCATAATAGTTAGAGTTGATAATAATAATAATAATATTTATTATCATTACAAATAATATTTATAATAATATTTACAAAAATATTTATTAAAATATTAAAAATGATAATATTATTAATAATTAATATTATAGTTGAAATCATAAATAAATGAAAAAATAAAAATAAATTGGCTTTAGTAGGATTTGAACCCAGATCCTTTTGTATAAATAAATGAAAAAGTAAAAATAAATTGGCTTTAGTAGGATTTGAACACGGATCCTTTTGTACCAAAGTTTTAAAATGACGAAAAAACAGACTTTTTTGACACTTGTCAATAAAAGAGAATAGGTAATATAGTAATTTTAGTGGTATATTCTTTTCTTAATATACTAGTATACTGACCCATGCGTACGCACGAAACATATTTATTTTATTTTGTATATTAAATAATAAAATAGTGAAAGTATTATGTAATGAAATATTATGAAAATTAAGTTATATTGTTGTAAATGTTGTTATTAAAGTAATGAAATAGTAAATCTAAGTGATGCAATAATAATTTCAATTTTAAATATAATAAACAGAATTGATATCACAATATAATATAGTTAATTGTGTAAGGCCCAGTTTTTTCCGCTGCCTTAATTTTAAGGGTTGCCCCAATCTAATGGGCCCAAGGGTTGGCCCACAACGAATTCAGACCTAATCTGCCCTAACCCTAACCAGTTTTCTCACTTTCGAAAAACAGAACTCTCCCACCCTCAGAGCTGCTACCGTCTTCCTCTGCTAGGGTTCCAAAGTTTCCTCAGATTCACGTTTAGCTTGACCTTGATTTTGTTCACGTAAGTGTTCTTTAACTCTTATTGCACTCTCTAGTCTAGTTTCGTGGTCACAGTTGGAGGCCCTATAATAACCCGTTTCTGTTCGCTGTTTCCAGTTTGCAAGTATGGTTATAGAGTTGCTGTGCTCTGTGGTTAAGTGTCGAAGTCTCGCACAAACCCCTTTCTAGGTAAGGGAAGTTAGGGTTTTGCTAAATCGTTGGTTTCTAAGTTTGCTTTGTTGATATTTTCGTGATTTGATGGAATATTTACTGCTCTGAGCTGATGAAATGTATTATTGCATGGTTTGGAATGGATTTTTGGTATGTTCCGCGAGTGAATAGTGGCGAGGGCTGTAAATCTCGCCCAAGCGAGCTTGCCTCGCCTAGGTGAGGTGAGTAGAGACTCGCCCAGGCTTTTTCATGCGAAAAGTCGCTCAGGCAACCAGCTCAGTTTTGAGCGAGCGAGCGTCTCGCCCAGGCGAGGGGAATCTCGTCTAGGCGAGAACGTGCAGAGGCCATTGTCCCTGGATGTCGAGCTCTCGCCTAGGCAAAGGGAGCTCGCCTGAGCGAGAGACCCTCTCGCTTGAGCAAGACCCTTCATCCTGAGCGAAGAGCTGGGCGAGAATGCGTCCTAGTTTGGTGTTTCCTTTCCTGTTCTTGGATGTTTGGCATTTCATTGATGGGATTATTATATGATCGCCTAAAGGGGATAAATATGCATGAGTGAGAGGCTGTATGAGTTGTGAATGATGAACTTGAATAAATCCTTGACATGAAATGGTTGGTTGCAAAAATGGCATGGTAATAAGATGGGTTGAGATTCTAATTCATGGATAGAGCATGATGAGTTGGTCTTGGTTTGACATGGAATATGAAAGAGGGTGGTTGTAAAAGGTGGACATATATATATTTATATACAAGCGTGATAAATATTATTTGGTTGTTTGGATATGTTTGGTCTGTGGTCAGTGCATAATTCCTTGGGATCTCTAGGTGAGATTATAGGGTCGTCCTTCAGTGGTCGGGACGTAATTCCATGGTCTCTATTAGTGGGTGTCCATGGTGGTGCCCCATCTATATGGTCTGGTAAGGATTCAAGGTAAGGTTGCATCCTGACACTCTAAGGAGTCAGTTAGTCTCACTTAGAGCAGACTAACTCTTGTGGTGAGAGTAGCAGGAGGCCTGAAACTCATTAAGGGCTAACCTTGTGTGTGGGGGATTGATTCATTGTAACACTTGTAACACATAGCTCGGGGTTGAGCCGCTCGGGGGTGAGCAGGTGAGCAAAGGTATCCACCACATGTGCAAGCATCCGCTAAATCTGACCAGATTATATGTATCCGGATGAGTCGAGTCGAGTCTTAGTGTATTGGTTGAAAGTCATAACATGCTTGGGTGTTGTATGTATAGTTGACTGCGAAAGTATATTTGATTGCATGCTAAAATCTTTTGGCTCTAGCTTACCCTTTGCTTGTTTGTTTGCTCTGTATGTTGTTCTTCTACTCTTGCGATGATCATCAATTTGATGGGAACATATGTGAGAGGTACTCGTGGTCAACAGGGGAGAGATGATTCCGCTGCATAGTCTTCTTGGGTTGGACTTCCTGTCCTTCTTGGGCTTTTCTTTAGGGTTATGGCCCATGTACTCGTCCGTCTTTAGATTTCTATATGATTTCAGTAAAATGTATAACTTGTTTCTTTTTTTGGGCATCGTGGTGTGCGCTGTTATATCCTATTTGTGTGACGCTTTATTTTAATTATGTTTATTAATTAAATGGGGTGTTACAAATTGAGCGAACATTTTTTTATTTTTTTATTTTAAAATTTTTTAGAATAATAATATAATTCCTATTATATTTATTTAACCATTAAAAAAACTTATAATAATATTAATATAAATTATAAATTATAAAAATTTAAAAGATTAAAACTCAATTTAACAAAAATATTTAGTATAACGAAATTTTCTATAATTAAAAAAAGCACACTTGTAATAATAACATCATTATGAATAGTAATAATAATAATAATAAAAATAATAGTGATACCAATAATAATAATAATATTTATGCTATAAATATTAATATTAATGCTATAAATATTAGTATTAATGCTAACACTAAGGCTAATGTCAACTATAATAATTTATAATTATATATAATAACAAAACAAATAAAAAAGACAAGTAATTGAAATACGATCCCATAGTAAATTAATTTAAGTTGTGTGTCTAACTATAATAATAATAATAATAATAATAATAATAATACTAATAATAATAATAATAATAACAATAATACCATTATAATAAAATATCGTAGTGATAAAAGTAATAATAATACAATAACTACATATATAAAGATATATACATTTGTTGTGTCCTCTTTTACTTATATAATTTTATCCTCTTAATTATTATTTGTTAAATTAAAATAATTATTCATAATAAAAATTATTTGTCTATTTTGTCATTTTAATAATTTTAGTAACTATTTTTATAATTCAAATAATTACACAAATATAAAAATAAAATGAACAACAAAACAAATAAAAAGTGCAAATAATTGAGATATAATCCCGTAGTAAATAAATGTAAAATGTGTATTTAACTATAATAATAATAATAACAATAATAATAATAATAATAATTAATAATAATAATAATAATAGATAATAATAATAGCACTAAAATAATATCGTGTAGTGATAAAAAAAATAATGTTAAAAATAGATCTGTCTAATTATCTTAACCACAAGGGGATCTGAATTGATTAATAGGCTTTTGTTTGGTTTAAGATGAATCTTGAATAAATCTTTAGGTTTTAAAGCTCAATTAATCAATTTCACAGTTCTGGGTTAATGGACTGTTTTAACTCAATCAAGAAAGATTATGAGAGAAGAGAAAGAAACAATACACAACAATTTATATTGGTTCGATTCAAGATGAATCTACATCCAGTCTTCTCCTAAGTAACTCACTTAGGAGCATTCCACTAACACAGATAGGATCCAAGAATTACAAGCACACTTATATAATTCTAGACCCTAAAACCCAAGAACTTGATTTACCAATCAAGAACTCCCCCTAGGAGCAATGCATCCACGCAATTGCACCTAGGCCTACACTTCACACACTAAAGCATTGTAATCAGAAATACAATAAACAGAATCAAGAAACGAATACACCTATGTTGTGCAGATTTGACAATATGCTCCTTGATTCAAGCAAGACCCATCATGGTAGAATCAATTATCAATCTTCTTGGATCTGCATATGAGTGATCTTCCAGAATGTTCAGAAATGCTGTGACTCTCAGAAGGCTCTCTCTCTCAGATGGAAAACTGTGTGATCTATCAATTTTCCAGACCCAAAATAGATTCTAAAACCAGCTTTTATACAGAGATTTCTGCTGTCACTAATTGATTAGCAATTTACCTAATCGATTATCGTGAGTATATTTTCACTTTCTTAGTACCATACTCACAGCTAATCCATTAGTTAAAGAGCTAGCCATTCATGTTTGCACCAGCAAGAGTGTAAAGGTCCAAAGCAGGCCTAACATACAACTGATAAGGATAAACTGCTAGCCTAATACATGACTTAACTAGACCAAGTCTATGTTCTACTCTAATACAACAGACATCATCAAAACCATGCTTTATTCACAGGTGAATTAACTCCCCTACCAACAATCTCCCCATTTTTTATGATGTCCAAAACTTGGACTGTGATAGGCCTGCCTACAACACATTAGGCAAACAACAACAGCATAGGCATATAAAGCATACAACAGCATAGGCACATAACAAATATCATTTTCATTACATACTCCCCCTACCAACAAACTATCAATATACCAAATTTCCCCCTTTTTGGACATTGGCAAAAACCAGACAGATTTAGTATGCAATACAGGACAACAGGAAAAATGTACCTAAACAGGGTAGTAATGTAAGAGATGCAGCAGAAGATAATACACGCAAAGTGCAGTTAACAATTTTGCATAACAAACAGGATAATCAGAGTATATAACACATTACAGTCCCAAACAAAATAATCCTAGGCTAAGGGAGCTATACTAGGATAACCACAAAAAGGAAACACACACACACCTCTAGGACTACTTGGGATCCTAAGGTCAAGGGATACAAGCTGAGGATGTAAAGGGTTGGTAATCGAAAAGCGGGTGTGTGTGGGTAGGAGGCTAGGCTATTCTTCGTCAGTGGCATCTTCAAATTGCTCACTCTCACTACCTTCTGCAATGTCCACAGCGGCTTCAGGATTAGGAGGGGCACGACCAGTGTTGAGTAGAGCCAGTTGTTCTTGGACAGATGTGAGTTAGAGCTCAATGGAATCCAGTTTTGTCGTCTAGGTTTGATGTTGGTCAAACAGAGCAGTGACCATTCGCAACATTTCCTGCTCATAGTGAGTTCTGGTGGCGGAAGAGGAGGCGTTAGCAGCATCCACAGGGTCCTCATCAGGTTCATCTTTGAACCTCCAGGTGGTGCCTTGAAAAGACATTCCCATGTGGTGAAGGGCATTTGCACCAATCAAGCTTGTGTGATTTGAAGTGTAGGAGGCTTCACCAGAGAAATTCACTTTGTAGTGCTCAAGGACTTTGCACACAAATACAGCATAGGGCATAGGATAGTTGGGTAGCTTGATAGCCTTTTGCATTGTATTAGAGACCACTTCAGACCAGTCCACAAGAACATTGGATTTGAAAGCGTGGAGAAGGAAAACATCCTCTGTTGTGAGTTGGGCGTGATTTCCGTTGCAGGGAACCAGAATCCAAGCAGTTAGGAATGCGAGCACCCGTTCGTCCTTCTTCATCCCACCGGCGCGGAAGATACTGTAATCCCGTTTGGTTGTGGGATCCCGCAAGCAACCTTGGTAGATGTCCAGGCGGTTTGCCCCAGGAAACCCTCGATGGGCCGGAATGCCCGCTATGCGGAAAACAATAATGGAGGTCCAAACATCTAGGGTTAAGACAATGTTTACCCCTTTGACGCGCAAAGTGAGAAGATCCTCTTCACACACGAGATTGGCATAGAAAACCCTAACCAAATCTGGGTAGATATCTCCCGTGAGTTGGACGAACGTTGCCAGGTGTTGGGAGGAGAGAAGCTTTAGGAATGCAAAGCCATGATTGCGGAAGAAGGGCAGTTCAAAGTGCTTGTGGTTGATGATTTTGCGACTTCGAAAGGAACCATTAAAATTTTCTTGAGCTTCGGGGTCACTGATCCAGCCATCAATGTTTGGATCTCGTTGCTTGGTTGTCATTCGCTTGATGCGCTTGCGAGAGGAGGAGGAGGATGCCATGACGGAGGGGTTGAGGGGGCAGGGTGACGAGCTGATCAGTGGTGGAAAGGGAAAGGGGAAAACCTAGGGTTTGAGAGATTAGGGAGTATGTGGATCCTAGGTTCAGAAGTTAAGACTGCTATTAAGAGCAGGGAATTACTTACTTAATGGATTAGCGGGCTCCTTTGAGAAATTAGAAAGTAACTATGTGAGGCAAGACTGAACACAGAATGGGCTCAAACAAAGCACGATAATGGATTAAGGCCAAGGGTAGGCAAGCAGCTACACAGTCTGGACACAATATGCACACAAGCAGATGCAGAAACCAGAACGAGCCAGGTATGAAAAAAAATTATGCTAAGCATATACGCAGTATGCATGTAATACACATGCAGCAGAACATGAAATTGCACACACACACAAAATAGCAGTGAAGTAAGCATAGTTAATGAGAGCAAGTGATGTCCAAAATACCCAATTCATTTCTCAGAGTGTAAAATCTCTCTCTGGCCAGAGGTTTAGTAAAGATGTCTGCCAGTTGATGTTGTGTGTCAATGTACTCAACCTTGCACTCTCCCTTGGACACATGATCCTGGATAAAATGGTGTCGAATTTCAATATGCTTGGTCTTAGAGTGCAGAACTGGATTTTTAGTAAGATTAATTGCACTGGTGTTGTCACATTTTAAAGGAATGTTATCAAGGTGGATACCATAATCCTCAAGTTGATTCTTAATCCAGATAGATTGGGCACAGCAGCTGCCAGCAGCGATATACTCTGCTTCAGTAGTGGATAGAGCAACACATGCCTGTTTTTTTGAGTGCCATAAGATTAGAGAACAACCTAAAAGGTGGAAGGTTCCACTGGTGCTCTTCCTGTCAATCTTGCAACCACCAAAATCTGAATCATTGTATCCTACCAAGGAGATATTAGAGCCATGAGGATACCACAAACCTAGGTTTCTAATGCCTTTAAGGTATTTAAAGATGCGTTTAACAGTACTTAGGTGAGATTCTTTGGGGCAAGACTGGAATCTGGCACATACACACACACACACTGTGCATAATATCTGGACGGCTAGCTGTGAGATAGAGAAGTGATTCTATCATGCCACGATATTTAGTCTGATCCACTGCAGACCATGTTTCATCAATGTCTAGATAGCAATTTGTAGCCATAGAAGTTGATGATTCCTTGCAAGCTTCCATGTGAAATTTTTTCAGTAGCTCAGTGCAGTATTTAGATTGATGGATAAAGAGTCCACGCTGTCCTTGTTTAATTTGGAGCCCTAAAAAGAAGTGCAGCTCCCCTATCATGGACATTTCAAACTCATCTTGCATGTTTTTGGAGAATTCTTTGCATAGAAGAGTATTTGTTGAACCAAAAATGATGTCATCCACGTAGATTTGAACAAATAGTAGATCATTTTTAGCTTTCTTAATGAAGAGTGTAGAGTCCACCTGCCCTCTTCAAAATCCGTTTTGAATCAAGAATTCACTTAGCCTTTCATACCATGAGCGAGGAGCTTGCTTAAGTCCATAGAGTGCCTTTTTTAGCTTATACACATGATCTGGAAACTCATAATCTATGAATCCAGGGGGCTGTGCCACATAGACTTCTTCCTTAATAAAGCCATTTAGGAAAGAACTTTTCACATCCATTTGGAAGAGCTTGAATTGTAGTAAGGATGAAATGGCAAGGAGGATTCAGAAGGCCTCAAGTCGTGCTACAGGAGCATAGGTCTCATCATAATCAATCCCTTCTTCTTGACAGTACCCTTTGGCTACCCATCTAGCTTTATTCTAGATAATCACACCAGAATCATCCAGCTTGTTGCGAAAAACCCACTTCGTGCCTATGATTTGCTGAGATTGAGTTCTTGGAACAAGATCCCATACATCATTTCTCTTGAATTGATCCAATTCGTCCTACATTGCTAGAAACCAATGTTCATCCTTGAGAGCATCACTCACTGATTTTGGCTCAAGTTGAGAGACAAAGGCTACATTTAGACAAAATTGGCCTAGCTGCCTGCGGGTGGAAACACCTTTAGAGATATCCCCTATGATATTGTCAAGAGACATATTTTTAGGCACTATCCAGTCAGCGGGTAAATCTGCTGCAGAGGTCGAAGTCTCAGCTACTCCAGGTGATGAATCTGCTGCTGCTACAGGCTCAGGTTGTGTTAAATATGCACCTGTGTCATTTAATTCTGCACTATTTCTTGGACCAGAGGAATTAGCAGCATGATTATCAATATTCTCATCAAATGCAACATGAATGGATTCCTCTATAGTTAATGTTCGTTTGTTATAGACTCGATAGGCTTTACTAGTGGAGGAGTAACCTAAGAAGATGCCTTCATCAGCCTTAGGATCAAACTTGCCAAGATTGGATTTACCATTATTTAGTATGAAACACTTGCAACCAAAGGCTTTGAAATAAGATATATTAGGTTTTCTACCTTTGAAGATCTCGTATGGTGTAAGTTTCAAAACAGGCCTGATTAAAACTCTGTTCAACACGTGGCGAGCTGTATTTACAGCATCTGCCTAAAAGTATTTTGGTAAAGAGTTGTCATTGAGCATTGTTCTTGCCAACTCTTTCAAAGATCGATTTTTTCTCTCAACCACACCATTTTGTTGTGGCATTCTAGGGGCTGAGAAATTATGTGAGATACCGTGATGTTCACAAAACTTTTCAAAAGATTCATTTTGAAACTCACCCCCATGATCACTTCGAATGGATTTGATTTTCAAATCTTTCTCATTTTCAACAATTTTGGCAAATTTCCTAAAAACTAAGAAGGTGTCACTCTTATATGAGATAAAGAAGGTCCAAGTAAGATGAGAATAGTCATCCACAAGAACAAGGGCATAATAATTTCCTCCTAAGCTTCTGGTTCTAGAAGGTCCAAACATGTCCATATGTATCAGTTCTAATGGATTAGAGGTGGAGATATGTTGTTTTAACTTAAAGGATGTCTTTACTTGTTTACCTTTTTGGCATGTGTCACACAACTTATCTGACTTAAACTTTATATTAGGCAAACCAGTGACTAACTGCTTTGACACAAGCTTATTTAGGTGACCCATATGTATGTGTGCAAGTCTTTTATGCCAGATCCAAGGTTCATCATTTTTAGCAAATAGGCAAGCAATTGAATCAAAAGAAATGTTTTCAAAGTCCACCATGTATATGTTCTGAATCCTTTTTCCCACAAATACTAGTTCATTTGTGGATGCATGACAGATTAAACAATGATGTGCTTCAAAGGTTACTTTCAGATTCTTATCACACAGTTGGCTAATGCTAAGTAAATTATGCTTGAGTCCATCCATTAACAAAACATCCTCAATTTCCACAGCTGATGATGACCTTACCTTACTAGATCCAAGAATTTTACCTCTGTTGTTGTCACCATATGTGACATGTCCACTTACTTTGTGTGAAATTTTGCTGAATTTCGAGCTATCACCTATCATGTGTCTAGAGCAGTCACTGTCCAGATACCACATTGACTCCTTAGCTTCAGCATTTTCCTGCAAAACAGATTATTTTGATGAAGTAGGTACCCAAACAAACTTGGGTCCTCTTGTGTTAGACTGTGTTGCAGTTCTTTTGGGCACCCATTTGAATTTTCCTCTAGGAACCCCACTATTTTTAAAGTAATAGGAAGTAGAAAAGTGACCAGGTTCAGAACAATAGGTGCAGATAATGGAGGATGGTTTACTGATGTTAAGAAAATTCCTGCACGATAATCGATTAGGGTTGCCACTATAACCAATTTCCTCTTTATTCGGCACACTCCTTTGGGATCCTAAAACAGCATCTAGGTTGGATCTTCCTAGAGTGAATTTTGATAAGGTTTTCATTAAGTACTCTATCTTCTCTAGCTGTCCTGGAAAGTACGTACATCTAGACCTGGAGTGTTTTTCAGATTATTCTAATTTTTCCAAGCAAGTTGTTAGATTCTCATTTTTCTCTTCTAATTGTTTTATCCTACCCTCCAGCCACTTAATCTCCCTTTACGTTTGTTATTTGACTTTTGTAGTTTTGTAGCTTCCTTATACAGTTCATTTAAGGCATCAAGCAATTCATAGTAGTCATTTTCCTCATGTTCAGATGTGAAACTACTCACACTATTTTTGGATGGTTCTGCTTTAATGGATGATTCTGCTTTAGCCATTAGACACAAATCATTTTCCTCTTCAGTGTTGTCATCAAATTCACTAGATGTGCTGGAATCATTTTCTTCCCAGGCAATGTAGGCTTTCTTTTTCTTCAGGTGCTTCTCTGCCTCATTTTTCTCTTCCAGTTTCTGCTTCATCTTCAGCACAAGGCAATCTGCTTTGATGTGTCCTGTCTTGCCACACTCATAGCAGGTTTGAGCTCCAGATCTGGACTGCTTCTTGTTTCCTGCATGACTGTTATTAGTTTTATTCTTATACTTCAGAAAATTTGAGAACTTTTTCACCATTAAGCTCAAGGCTTCACTATCAGAGTTTCCATCATTGGAGTCATCTGCAGAATCTATTTTCTTCTGTTTTGCTGCAGATTTTGCTGCACTCTTCAAGGCTATTGTGTGCCTTTTTTCTCCATCCTCTTCTGCCTTGAGTCTCCCAAGTTCTAGTTCGTGTTCTCTCAGCTTTCCAAAGAGTGTGGCTATGTTCATGCTAGTGAGGTCATTGGATTCTGGAATAGCAGTGACTTTGGGTTGCCATGTCATGTTTAAACTCTTCAAGAACTTGATGTTGAGCTCTTCCTTATCAAAGATTTTGCCAAGAGCTAGGAGTTGATTTACTATATGTGTAAATCTCTTTTGTACATCACATATGCTTTCCCCAGTCTTCATTCTGAACATTTCATATTCTTGAATAAGAGTATTTTTCCTAGCTCTTTTAACCTCATTTGTGCCCTCATGGGTGACTTCCAAAACGTCCCACATCTCTTTGGCTGATTCACACACAAAGACCCTATAAAATTCATCCAATGTTAGTACAGAAGATATAATATTCTTGGCTCTAACATCATAATGTGCCCTCATATTCTCATCAGGGGTCCATTGTGAGAATTCTTTGGGAAAAGTCTCTCCATCCACTATTTTAATTGGTTTAAAAGGTCCATTTACCACTGCATCCCATACCTCTTTGTCTACTGATTCAAGAAAGATTTTCATTCGAATTTTCCAAAAGGGATAGTTTTCCCCAGCAAACAGAGGGGGCCTGTTAATGGATGCCCCTTCAGCAAAGGTTTGAGATGTATTAGACATAACAAGATCTTTCTAATCGATTAGCATGCGATTAACCAGCTCTGGTGCCAATTGTTAAAAACATATCTGTCTAATTATCTTAACCACAAAGGGATCTGAATTGATTAATAGGCTTTTGTCTGGTTTAAGATGAATCTTGAATAAATCTTTAGGTTTTAAAGCTCAATTAATCAATTTCACAATTCTGGGTTAATGGACTATTTTAACTCAATCAAGAAAGATTATGAGAGAAGAGAAAGAAACAATACACAACAATTTATACTGGTTCGATTCAAGATGAATCTACATCCAGTTTTCTCCTAAGTAACTCACTTAAGAGGATTCCACTAACACAGATAGGATCTAAGAATTACAAGCACACCTATATCATTCTAGACCCTAAAACCCAAGAACTTGATTTACCAATCAAGAACTCCCCCTAGGAGCAATGCATCCATGCAATTGCACCTAGGCCTACACTTCACACACTAAAGCACTGTAATCAGAAATACAATAAACAGAATCAAGAAACGAATACACCTATGTTGTGCAGATTTGAGAATATGCTCCTTGATTCAAGCAAGACCCATCATGGTAGAATCAACTATCAATCTTCTTGGATCTTCACTTAAGTGATCTTCCAGAATGTTCAGAAACGTTGTGACTCTCAAAAGGCTCTCTCTCAGATGGAAAACTGCGTGATCTATCAATTTTCCAGACCCAAAACAGATTCTAAAACCAGCTTTTATACAGAGATTTTTGTTGTCACTAATTGATTAGCAATTTACCTAATCGATTATCATGAGTATATTTTCACTTTCTTAGTACCATACTCAACTAATCCATTAGTTAAAGAGCTAGCCATTCATGTTTGCACCAGCAAGAGTGTAAAGGTCCAAAGTAGGCCTAACATACAATTGATAAGGATAAACTGCTAGCCTAATACACGACCTAACTAGACCGAGTCTATGTTCTACTCTAATACAGCAGACATCATCAAAACCATGCTTTATTCACAGGTGAATTAACTCCCCCTACCAACAAATAATAATACAACTACATATATAAAGAGATAAATAAATAAACAACAAAACAAATAAAAGGGTCAAGTAACTACAAGATGATTCATAGATAGTAAGTAAAACTAAAATGTGTATGTAAACATAATAATAAAAACAATAATAATAATAATAATAATAATAACTATTATAATAATTATAGTTCTAATTAATAATAATAATAATAATCTATAGCAATATATAAAGAGATTCTCTCTTTTGTGTCCACATTTCAAATACCAAATTTACCCTTTAAAATATAATTATTTATAAAATTTTTGAAAATTGACTGTTACTTTTACAAACTTTTTTATAAAATCGTCTATCCGTGCTTTTCTCTTTTTCTCTGTTTATCAACAGTTATTCTCTTATCTTTTATGATATATTTCACTTTATTTTTAATAAATATAATTTTATTTTATATATTATAACTTAATAACATTACATTATCATCACTTACTATAATATCACGTATATTTTAAAAATGCGTACACACAGGCGCGATAGCACCTGTGTGTACGTTAGTAATAATAATAATAGTAATATAATAATAGAAATAATTGTAGTTAATAATAATAATAATAATAATAATAATAATAATAATAATAATAATAATTATAATAGTTGGTAGTAATACTAATCATAATAATTATAGTTAATAATAATAATAATAATAATAATAATAATAATAATAATAATTATTATTATTATTATTATTATTATTATTATAATTAAAGCTGATAATAATAATAATAATAACTATAATTAGAGTTATAATTGATAATAATAACAATAATATAAAAATAAAATAATAAATATCATAAAAATTGGGTTATATTGTTGTAAATGTTATTATCAATGAAATGAATTTGTAAATTCAGTTTTAAATATAATAAATAAAATTAATATCACAATATGGTGTAGTTAATTGATTTTACAAAATAATTATAATAGTATATGACCTGTGCGTGTATGCACATTTTTTTATTTATTTCAAATACGTTTAGAATAATAATATAATTGTTATTATATTTATTTAACCATTAAAATAATAATAATATTAATATAAATTATAAATTATAAAATTTTAAAAGATTAAAAATCTATTTAGCAAAAGTATTTAGTATAATAAAAAATTTTATAATTACAAAAAGGACTTATACTAATAACATCACTATGAATACTAATAATATGAATAATAAACATAATAATGATACTAATAATAACAAACAAATGATAATAATAATAATAATAATAATGTTTATCTTATAAATATTGATGTCAATGCAAATACCAAGGCTAATGTTAACATACTAATAATCTATAATTACATATAAAGATATATACAACAACAACAACAAAATAATTAAGAAGGACAACTAATTGAGATATGATCTCGTAGTAAATAAAATTAAGATGTGTGTCTAACTATAATAATAATAATAATAATACCATTATAATAATAATATCATTTAGTGACAATAATAATAATAATAATACCATTATAATAATATCCCGTAGTGATAATAATAATAATAGTAGTAATAATAATAATAACAATACACTAACTAAATATGTAAAGAGATATACATTTTTTATGTCCTTTTTTTGTTTTTACATTTTTATCCTCTTAATTATTATTTATTAAATTTAAATAATTATTCATAATAAAAAATTATTTGTGAGTTTTATTATTCTACAAATTTTAGTAACTATTTTTTTTTTCAATTCAAAAAATACCAAGACATAGAGATAAAATGAATAACAAAATAAATACAAAGAGCAAGTAATTGTAATATGATCCCATAGTAAATAAAAGTAAAATATGTGTCTAACTATAATAATAATAATAATAATAATAATAATAATAATCATAATAATAATATCACTATAATAATATCGTGTAGTGATAAAAAACATATTAATACTACTAATAATAATAATATTAATATTAATATTAATACAACTACATATATAAAGAGATAAATATCTTTGGTGTCCTTTTTATTTTATAAATTTTATCCTCTTAATTATTATATTTTAAATTTAAATAATTATTTATAATAAAAAAATTATTTTTCAGTTTTATTATTTTACTAATTTTAGTAACTATTTGTATGAATTGAAATAATTGTTCAAATGAAAAGATAAATGAACAACAAAACAAATAAAAATGATAAGTAATTGAAACATGATTCCTACATAGTAAGTAAAAGTAAAATGTGTAGGGATGTCAAAAAAATATGTACCCGCAGGTATCCGCAACGGTAGGAAACGAATATTAAAAATGGATACCCATGGGTACAAATTACATGTTAACAGGGCGGGTATAGGTATCATAGTGTCCGTACCTGTGGATACCCGTACCCACTAAACTTTAATTCATAAAAATACCCATATATATATATATACATATATATATATATATATATATATATATACATATATATATATATATATATATATATATATATATATATATATATATATATATATATATATATA
>Ga0214542_1007429_pt1 | contig 19057 bp, 14 predicted proteins | sample CNSS1metaG_FD_160096 | JGI IMG/M metagenome (GOLD analysis project Ga0214542, IMG submission 160096) | Root nodule microbial communities from cowpea collected in UCLA plant growth center, Los Angeles, California, USA - CNSS1 | ecosystem: Host-associated > Plants > Roots > Nodule | place: USA...
TAAGAAGAAATATGAAGGATGATGCCAAATTGAAGAAAGATGTGATGCCATGGAAGAAGGAGAAAAACAAATATTGCAAGCACAAAAAGAGGAGAAAATCAAGCATCAAAAGATGGAGAATCAAATCCGAAGATATAAAATAAACAGATATTAAGTAAGGAGGAATGTTGAGAATATTACTTAATATCTTTTTTATTTAAATTAGTTTTTAGAAAATATTTCAGTTTTAGAGATATGTTTCAGTTTTAGAAATTTATTATTATTTTAGATTAGGAGTGAGATATTCTAAATATTTTATACTTGATATTTGTTATATTTTGCTCTATATATAGAGTATATCAATAAAATACAAAAACATGTTCCTCCGTATAACATATCACATATATCTCTCATATATCTTTTATATCTCTCATATTATCAAAAGCCCTAAAAATCCCAACAATTTGTTATTTAAATTTGTATGATATATTCTAAAGGACAAATAAATATAAGTTTTTTGTTTTATCTTGTTTCACAAAATTCTTTAAGATAGATGAATTTAAGATTTCATGTGACACCATATCTAATATTTCACGAGGAGAAACAAACTTTAAGTTTTGTCTTACACGTTCTGTAGGAATTGCAAGGTAAGAAGGATAGGATTGTAAGACTATCCAAAGTCTTAACAAATCTTTTGCCAAAACTATTAGTCATAAGATTGATTAGAGTCTCGATATGATCAATTTAATGTCAGCCATTATTTCTTTTCTTCTACTCCATTTAAATCCTTCTAGATGTAAATTTCTGAATTATCGTTTTTATAAATTACCTGGAAAATTTATCCTTTAGTTATATTTTACAAACTAATCATTAAACTTCAATTCATTTGAAGCTGAATTGCCAAATTACAGTTCAAGTTGAGAAAGAGTAATCATTATAAATTCTACTAAAAATAAGAATATTACATTGAGATAATTACTCACTCTCAAAAGAGAATAAACACCCAAAGAAAGGAGAAACATCACATTAACATAATTAAAACTCGATCTTCATTTGTTTAAGTAAGGAAAGAAGACATTTGTCATACATATATTATTGAAATTATAATGATCTTTGTCAAATGGGGTGTCTTTAAACTCATTATTATGTTGAGATTTATAATGTTTGACCTAAATAAAGTGTTCTTGGTTTTACCTTGTGTGTCTGACACTATTTTGAGAAGTGGGGATTTAAATTATGTGTAGACGGAGATTTAGTCTTAGGGATTTAAATGAGTGGTATTTGAACTAGATGACATGGTCTCATACATACAAGTTCATTTATCCTCAATAACATGTATAAAGATTATTTAAATCTATGCATGTGAATCAAATAGTTGGTTTGATTAATCACTTCATAAAGGACTTTGCACAAGAATAAGCTGCAATAGTGCAACAAAAAGTTGGGAGACACTCCACCCATTATTGGTTTGTTGATGCTATAAGTAAATTTTATTATTTTAAGATTCATATTCCCTTCTCATTTAAAGTTGAGCATGATGTTATTATGACATTAAAGTGTTAATTTTTTATAGATGAGCATGGAGTTCCTAAGAAATTAAAGTTGAAGGTTAAGGATGTTCGTAATAATTTATAAAATTGACTATGTATTGTGATCAACTATGATGAAAGGCATCAACCTATTGGTGAGACATTTTATTTACTTGGAGGTGTTGGTGGATAGTTAACAATAAATCATGTGTTATTTCTTATAAGTTTTCACAATTGGTCAAGGATGATGTATGAAATTATCCACTCTAGCTAATTTAAACTATATTATTTATTTTCATATTTCTTTATTTACTATGTTGTTCTAAACTAACATCGTATTTGAAGTACCGATTGTTTCAAGATAAATGAAGGCTTAATAAAAAGAGATGTTTTGTTTAAAATTGGAAAACTAGGGAATGAGTATACATATAAGCATTGAAATGAACTTTAAATTTATGATGCACTTTTGAATAGAAATGATCCTATGAAAAATGTTCTAGAGGGTCATGGCATGGAACAATGGACATTATTTCTTAATTATCACCTAAAACTTATGCAATGGTACAAAACATACTAATGATTATATTTACACTAATCTTCTCATTTACATGCGTAAATTGATTTTATTTTCATTTGTATAGCCTTGATAATATAAATAAAGAGATAAGTAAAAGGAAAATTATTCTTTTATTCAAGAATCATTCTAATGTATTATTTCAAAGAATAAGGTACCATATATACACATACAAGAGTGTTATAATTCCTCATCTATTAAAGGAATGAGTGCACAGATTTGCTCACAGAGGTAATAATGCCTAAATTATAGCTAATACAATATTTGATTACATAATATTTGCTAATAAAATATTTGACATATCTTAACACCCCCACTTAAGTTGGTGCATGGATATCACACATTCTGAACTTGAATAGAGACTCATTAAACACTTTGCTTGACACTCCTTTAGTGAGAACATCGGCCAACTGCAATTCTGATCTTACAAAAGAAAAGGAAATTATTCCAGCTTCAAGTTTCTCTTTGATGAAATGTCTATCAATCTCCACATGCTTTGTTCTATCATGTGGCACCAGATTGTGAGCAATTGCTATAGCCGACATATTATCACAGTACAAACGTATAGTTTCATTTTGTTTAAAGCCCAAATCTGATAGCACATTTTTAATCCACAAAAGTTCACATACACCTAGTGTCATGCCTCTGAATTATGCTTCAGCACTAGATCTTGCTACTACATGCTATTTTTTACTCCTCCAAGTTACAAGATTCCCTCCTACAAAAGTAAAGTATCCAGAAGTAGATCTTTTATCATCTTTTGAACCTGCCTAATATGCATCAGTGTACCCTTCTACTTTTAAGTTTCTATGATTTGAGAAAAAAATTCCTTTTCTAGGAGTGGACTTTAAATATCTCAAAATACTCTTAACAACATCCATGTGAAGCTTTCGTGGGTCATGCATAAATTGACTAACAACATTCACTGCATAGGTAATATATGGATATGTGTGAGACAAATAAATTAATTTTCATACCAGCCTTTGGTATCTCCCTTTGTCTATGTTTGCTGAATTAGAGCATTGAAAGAGTTTATGATTTTGTTCAATTGGTGTATCAACTGGTTTACTCCCAAGCAGTCCAATTTCTGATAGTAAGTCAATAGTATATTTTCTTTGGCATAGAAAAATACCATGCTTTGATCTAGCTACTTTAATACCCAAAAAATATTTGAGGTTTCCAAGTTGTTTCATCTCAAATTCAGATGCAAAGTATTGTTGTAAACTGGAAATCTCATCTTGGTCATTTCTTGTAACAATCGTGTCATCTACATATAATCAAAGCTGTAATTCTTCCTTTTCCTTTCTTAAAAAATAAGGTGTGATCAGAGTTACTAGCTCTATAGCCAAAAGCCTTCATAGAATTGGTAAATCTTCCAAACCATGCTCTTGGGGATTGTTTTAATCCATATAGAGCCTTCTTTAATTTGCAAACCTTCATTCCAATTGAATTTGTCATGCCTGGTGGAGAATCCATATAAATTTCTTTTGAAATTTCTCCATGTAGGAAAGCATTTTTCACATCAAATTATAGAAGAGGCCAATCTTGGTTTGCTACTAGTGACACAAGTATTCTCACAATATTGAGCTTGGCTACCGGTGTGAACGTTTCTTGGTAATCTACACCGTAAGATTGAGTGTAACCTTTAGCCATAAGTCGTGCTTTATACCTCTCAATAGTTCCATCAGCTCTATGCTTAATTGTAAATACCCATTTGCAACCCATGGTTTTCTCCCTCTTGGTAAGGACACAAGATCCTAAGTGTTATTTTTTTTCTAAAGCTGCAATCTCATCAACCATTGCTTTGGTCCATTTAGGATCTGCCAAAGCTTCCTGTATATTACTAGGAATAGAAATTGAAGATAATTGAGATACAAACGATGCATATGATTGGGATAACATGTGAGATGACCCATATTTACTAATGGGATATTTAACTTTGGCTTGGAGGTCTGGTTCATATTTAGCTGGAGGTTGACCACGATTAGAACGGAATGGAAGATTATACTAGACAATAGTAGATTCAATGTTTGGTGTGTTGGTGGTCTCATGCAGACAAGGATCAATTTCATGATTGGTTTCGTCTAAATTAGTATTATCAAGGGTAGGATCAAGAGAAACAATTTCATGATTAGTTTCAACTACATTAGAATTATCAGAGATAAGATCAGAAGATACCTCTGAAGAGTCAAGCCAAACTTGTGGAGAAGATTGAGCCAATTGGTTAGGATCAAAAGATATTGCATTATCCAAAGGAGAAGTTTCCATATTTAGGATTGGCTCACTTCCTGCAGAATGATCCTCACACTATAATTTTATATATAGGATATCAAACATACTAACATCATGATTATGCACTTCACTTTCATTGTCGCCCTGAAGTGTAGAATCAACATAAAAAAAACTATCCTCATTAAATGTCACATCCATAGAGATATAAAATTTCTTTAATGGTGGATGGTAAGCACAATAGCCTTTCTGAGTTGATCCATACCCAACAAATACACATTTTAAAGCTTGTTCTACCATCTATCAAAAGTGATCTTGTCACCTCTAATATATGTCTATTTTTTCTCTCAATCACCCCATTTTGTTGTGGTGAATATGGACATGTAGTTGGATGTAAGATGCCTTTGGAGTTCATGAACTCGATTAACTCAGTCTTAAAATATTCCCCTCCATTGTCTGATCGAATGACCTTAATATGTGTGTTAAATTGAATAACTATCATATGATGAAAGGAACGAAACACATTACACACATCACTTTTATGTTTAAGCAAATACACTCAAGTTACCCAAGTAGAATCATCAACAAAATTGATAAATCATTTTTTTCCATTATGTGTAGATTGTGGGGCAGGGCCCCAAACATCTGTGTGGATTAATGAAAAAGGAAAATTTGTTTTTTTATTGCTTAAAGGAAACACAATACGATGACTTTTTGCCATTACACAAGTTTCACAAATAAAATAAAAAATATTACATTTATGAAATAGTGATGGAAATAATTTTTTTAGATAATCAAAAGAGGAATGCCCTAATCTTCTATGCCATAACCAAATTTCCTTTTTATTTTTATCTTGTATGTGTTCATTCGCAAGACAAGCCAACGTTCCTGTACGGGTTTGTTGTGAGACATTTTCAAGATAATAAAGTCCTTCTCTCCTTACCACTGCCAATCTTCTCCTTGGAATGGATGTTCTGAAAAAAAAAATAATGGGTTGGGTAAAATAAGGCAACACAAGAATGTGATTTGGTTAACTTGCTGACAGAGAGAAGATTATAGTTCAATGTAGGAACAAATAAAACATCAAGAATTGATAAGGAGGGTGAAAGGGATATAGTACATACACCCTCAATAGGAGATGAGACCTCATTGACATTAATAATAGCAGTTTTAGAACAATTAAGGGAAAATTAATAAATTTATGTGGATCACAAGTCATGATCGGTAGCACCTGAATTATTTATCCAATCACTACCCTTAGTAACAACAGAAAGATCAAGAGCAGAGTTAGATATACTTGACTTGGTCACAAATCTAGCAGTAGTAGAATTATGGCTCTTGGGAGTAGCTTCTACCTTGGTATTAGGAGTAGTTTTGCCTTTCGGATGCCAATCCGGATAGCCATGGAGTTTAAAACATGTTTCCATGACATGATTATCCCCATTGCAGTGCATACACTATCAAGCATAGCCTCTTGGCAGTTTGCCTCGGCACAAACAGTTGCATAAACCGATTGAACATTTGGAAGGGGAGTAGTAGCAAGGATACAACCATGAACTGCATCCAAATGTGTATCTAGGCCAGCCAAAAAGACATAAACTTGTTGATAATTAATCATGTTGTTATACTTTTCAACATCTTTAGGACATTCCATGCTACAATTTGTGATAGTATCATACTTCAGCCATAATCTTTGCAATTTACCAAAATATGTAATAACAAATCCTCCATTTTGCTGAGTAGATATTACCTCACGATATAATTGATATGATTAGGACGCATCCTGGTTGACTGAGTATGTTTGTTGCACAGTGTCCCAGATATTTTTTGTTGTAGCTAAGCAAATAAAAAGGGATCTGATTTCTTTTGTCATGGAGTCCAAAAGCCAAGACTTGACTAGACAATTTTCATCTTCCCATACTTCATATTCATCAGATTTCCTATTTTCTAGTGCAACCTTTGTTCCAGAGATGAAACCCAAACATTTTCTGCCTTTGATCTTGTTATGTGCGTTCAATGACCACTCAACATAGTTGGTGTCGTCAAGTCGTTCAAGGGTGAGCACTTCATGCATATGGGTAGCAGTGGAAGTCCCAAAATCATGTTTCTCCGATTGATTTTTACCGGAAGGAGCCATCAGAAATATTCAAATAAATAAGCACCGCTTCCTATATTGTAGAGGATTTCAGTGTTTGGCTTTGATACCATATAAAAATGATGTAAAGAATTATTCTGATGTATTATTTCAAAGAATATGGTACCATATATATACATACATACATACAAGGAGTGTTATAATTCCTCATCTATTAAAGGAATGAGTGCACAGATTAGCTCACAGAGGTAATAATGCCTAAATTATAGCTAATACAATATTTGATTACATAATATTTGCTAATAGAATATTTGACATATCTTAACAAAACATACTAGCGATTATATTTATAGTAATCTTCTCATTTACATGCGTAAATTGATTTTATTTTCATTTGTATTGCCTTGATAATATAAATAACGAGATAAGTAAAAGGAAAATTATTCTTTTATTTAAGAATCATAGGATATTTTACCTCAATCAAGAAAATGAAAGTATTTTCCAATCATAGACAAAATTTTAGAAAACAATTATGGGTGGTATTGATAACAAACATGAAGTATAGAAATAAAATATTAATATTGGATAATAAAGAAGATGATACAATATAAGGGAGAGTTTGTTGTAACTACATCTAAACAAAAATGAGTTTCATTGATGAAAGGAGAAGACAAAATTATTTTAAAAAAAGAGTCATAAAAACATAAGAGAAAAAATATTCGGCCAATGTGTGAGAAATTTATTTATTTTTTCCAAAATCAGATCTCCCCATACACCATATCACTTTTAAAATAGTTCATTAAAACTCGATATAAAGAATAAATCATCTTTATCCATTTATATATTTCATTATTTATATATTTACTTACATACCTATCTATCTATCTATCTATCTTTTAGGTGGAATTGGAATATTTAATTTTAAGCTAATAACTTTTATTAAAAAAAATTTCTTGAATAATATTGTTTTCATAAAGATTTTCAAATTCTTTATGTCAATAAATTATACTTTTAAAGTTGAATATCCAAAATAAAAAAAAATGTAAAGATGGAATTGCTAAATAGGTGTTATCATTTACTTTTTTTTTTAATTCAATAAAAATGTAGGAATACTCTTTCTTTATTGATTCAAAAATGTATTTCCTATGCAAAAAATTCAAATTCACTCATTTCATATGATTTCTTCTATTTTTCATAGCTTGTAATTACCATGTTTTGCAATGCTGATCTAGTTGCTAGGTCTAAGGCTGATCTAGTTGTTAGACTAATATCAGTGAGACTGTTAAGACAAGAGTATGAGACTAAGACAATAAATGAGGAGTTTAATGTTGATAATTCGTGTAAATGTTCAAGACAGGACAATGAGCATGCATTAAATAGAGAAATTTGATAAACATTGAAGATGAGAAAAATCCAAAGAGTCAAAAAAGATAAACACAAAGGAGAACTTTGAAAGAAGAGAAGGACAAGACACTTCTGAACTTTTTGGTCAGAACAAGTATAAATATTAAAAATCATCTACATCTTAAAATTTTAAATTTTTATTTATCAACAAACTTACATTTAGTTTATGTATAAATTGATGTATTTATTCTTATTCCTTTTGTACAATGTTACAATGATGTTGATGTAGAAAAACTTCCAAAACCAACCCTGTACATTTACATTTTGTTTTAAAATATAATTTGGAGGGGTTTGTTTTACTGTATAATTTTGCATTCTAAAAAATCATATTCATAAGAATATTATATCTAAAAGAATTATTTCCATGGACATACTTGATTGATATTTAGTAAATTTAGATAAAATGATGATTAATTTTTAAAAAGAGGTGAAAGAATGTAAGAGGATATGATGGAGACAAATAATTAATAAATTGCAGTCGAATAAAAATAACGACTTCTCATATATATATATATATATTATATATATATATATATATATATATATATATATATATATATATATAATACGAATATAATGCTTAGATTTTCTAAAAAATAAACATATTCAACCTATATCTTCATAATCTTTCTATCAAGTATAGAAATATTTATTTTCATTATAATGTTTATTGGGCCAAAAAATGAAAAACATGTGCATCTCTTATTTTTCATTTTTAATATTTATATGATGAGATTTTAAAAGAATAAAACTATATACGCATTCATTTTATAAGGATGGGTATAATTATTCTATTTGTTCGCTATATTTTGTTAGAAGAAAAATGGATAAAGTAATATTGGAATTGTTGTTCTTCATTTAACAATTACTTGGATAAGAAGAGAATATAAAATTATAGATATAAATATTTTATCTTTTTAATGGTTGTTTTTCTAGAGAAAAAAATACATTAATTTAGAAATTTTATGTTTGTCATTTTTTAATAAATATGATTTTTGTAAGGGTTAAATATATTTTTGTCCTTTAATTTTGAGTGAATTTTGAAATTAATTCATTTTGAAACTTTGGACAAATTTAGTTTCCTACTTTCAAAATACAAACCCAATTATATTGATATATAATGTACTTTTTCCATTTAAACCTTAAAACGTAAATTATTTTATTTTGAGAGAATATAAAACTAAAATTAATATAAACATTAAGTCTTAACTTAACTCATCTAAATAAAATGATAGAGAATTCAGAAACGCATAACTATAATTATTGTAATAAAAAAATGAATTAAGTTTTAAATTCCATAAAGTCGGATATATTTTATTAAGCTGTTATTAGTTATTTTTTATTAAGCATTCTATTTTTCTTTTAATTTTTAATTAAATATTTAATATTTAACTTTTCATTTTTGGATGATTTGTTTCTTATCTTGTCTCGTTACTTAATTTGTTTTTACTATTAAAAATATATGATCATGTGATTAATTAAATTGATATCTTCGTTAAAAACTAATTTATTATTTTTATGAACAATATATTAGATCAAAGAATGTCATTATCACCACTAATCATATAAATAAAAATATTATTTTTATCTAATATGCTTTTAATCAAAACAATAAAAAATGTTTAATTTTAAATTAATTATAATATCATTATATTTTATAAAATCTTATTATAATCGAACAAGACGATAACATTATAAAAGAAAAATTAAAATATCATTAAAAATAAAAAATTTTAAATACTCTCAAAAGATTTAATAAACACTTAAACGAAAATATGTAATATGGTTTAAAACTTAATTAAATTAATAATAAAATATTTGTTTAAATATCTTTATTATTGAAAGGAATTAAGATAAATAATAAATGAAATAAAAAAGAAAAAGGCGTGGTTCCCTAATTTCCCGAAAGCCCAGTCAAGTCAACCGTTGTAGCCACATGTCGTTGTGCAATTGGGCGGTGAGAGAAGAGGTGCGAGAATAGCATTGTCCTCCCTCACGCTTATAAATAAGAGGTGGCAGATCTCGTTTCTCTTCTCTCGCTATTGCCTCCAGATCTTTCCACACACATTACAAATACCTTTCACTCTCTCTTTCTCTTTCTCTCTCTTCCTCACATTCTCTGGACATACAAACTCTCTCTCTCTCTTCAAATCAAAACCTATCACAACATACAAATCCCAAATCCTCTGTCTATATAGCTCCTTTCTCATATAAAAGAACTCTTCTTTCGAATCCTTCCCGCTCCCTCTACACCTTTTCACTCTTTTCCCTCTCGATTCGCTCCACGAGCACATCCCAACCCTAATTTCTTTCTTATAGGTCTGATTTCTCATGCAAATCCCCAATTTTTCTTTTTTTTCTCAAACTAATTTTAAGACAAAAAGAGGGGTTCGTTTCATCGGGTGAAAATCTTTGATTAACTGTTTGGGTTGTCTTAATTTTCGAGATCTGGGTTCTTTGTCTTTTTTTGGTTTTTAATTTTTGAAAGGGTTTTCCTTTTCTTTGGCTAGAGTTGAAAAAGAACGTAGCGAACATTTGTTTGGTACTGATTGGTGTTGAACGTGGTGGGTTGTTTTTGTTTTGTTTTTTTTTTTTTTTGGTTGCGGGCAGCTCTGCGTTTGGGTTGTTAAATTAGGGTTTGATGGCTGACCAAGGATTGGAAGGGAGCCAGCCGGTGGATCTACAGAAGCATCCTTCTGGGATCGTGCCTACCCTTCAGTGAGTATCCGTTTTTTTCTTTTTCAACAAATTACATCGTTCTCTTGTTCGATTGATTTCAATTGCAAGCTTCAGATGGCTGGATTTTTAAGTTTTAATTTGTGGGGTTAGCCCCCTTTTTTTTCGTAATAAGAAGTGACTTTTGATGTGTTGCTAGTAATAGCTATCCAGTAAGTCATCCCCTATGTCTTTGTATCTTCTTAACACTATTGTGTTGCTAGGGAATTCAGCTTGTAAACAGTGATGTAAATCTTTCTGAGTGATGATGTAACTGTAGCTGGTATTGTTGGGATCGCTTTGTGGTAAATCACGGTGCAAAAGAGATGGCGGTTATACCTTTAGTTTACATTCAATTATTGTTATCTAACTAGTGATGACTGTGGGCGACTCTATGGCGTCCTAATCAGGGATTAGTAGGCATATGCTTATTGGTGGTCAAGGTTTCGAATTACTGACATTGCGGACAATTGTGAACAAAAGAAGTCGATATGGCCATAGGCAGTATCACAGATAGCCCATAAACATTGACATCAAGGCTGAAATTACAGCTGTGGACTTTATAATTATTTGAAAGAGTGCTAAATGTTAAATATAACAGTAATTTTTACAATTTGCGCTACTTAACCAGTACGCGGGGCAAAAAGATGCAACTTTTAATTCCCAAATTTTCTACTTAAGTTCATCCTAAGCATGTTTTGCAGAGTTGATTAATGTCTTTTTACCACCCTGCTTTTTTGTGTAATCCTTGACCTATGTGTCAAAGCACCAAATTTGCCACTTTTGATCATAAAATTTGCTTTTGTTTTTGTTGGAATGTATAATAATTTTACTTCTGTTCACATGGGAGTGTTAAGGATTTTGCTTGAATTTACATTGTATTACTTGATAATTTTTACTTCTGTTTACAATTTACTTTGGACTATGCAAAGGATTTGTTTCTATTTATATTTGTGTACATGATAATTTTTCATCTATTTACGTGGTGTAAATTGTAATTTAAAAATCAAGCTGTTTGTACTGCCAGAAATATTGTATCCACAGTCAATTTGGACTGTAAGCTGGACCTTAAAACAATTGCACTACAAGCTCGTAACGCAGAGTACAATCCCAAGGCAAGTTTCATTTACTTGTTGTGAGTTTCACTCACATTTCCTCTCTGTACAGTTGTGGGTGTATACATGTTTTTTTCTCTGCTTTTGCATCTGAATTGCAACAAAGTTTGCTGGTGGCTGTGCAGTCATGTATTCTGCTTTTGGAATTCTTTTTGTTTTTATCTGGATCCGAGAAGTATGATTAATCTCAGATTGCTATTTTATATTAATATCCCGTGTGATATCTTCCACATGTTAGTATACTTGAGTTATTCCGAATTATTAATTAGCAGATGTACTATATATGCTTGTTCTAATTGGTTGGTAGTTTACTGTACTGATATTTGTGATGTGTTTGCTTGCAGCGTTTTGCTGCTGTTATTATGAGGATAAGAGAGCCCAAAACAACTGCACTTATTTTCGCTTCTGGCAAGATGGTATACTTCTTTTCTCTACTGCCGTGTCTGTCTACAAGATGAGAGTAGTGCATTGCGCTATATTCAGCACTGTCCTCAAATTACTTAAATGTTAATTCGTAGTTGTGTGGTTCTCTTGTTCCATTTTAATTGACTGTGTTTATCAAAGCAATGGACAAACTGGTGTTGGTTGTAAAATTCAGGCTTGTCTTTGTCTTAAGTTATATCATTGAAGGTTCTCGTAATGAGGTTGCAAACGCAGTTGCCACTTGTCAGAATTGCATGAATCAATTGGTTCTGTATAGCATGATGAGAGAAAAGGAGAGATGATGCATAGAGAAACCTCAGTGACCCAATTATTAATTTATGCAAATTATAAATAAAGAAGACATTCTATGTCTAAATTTATTTTTACAGTTTTATTTTTTTTCTTATTTCAACATTTAGCATCTATCTTGCAATTTACTATACATTTCAATTATGAATCAGATCGTGGGCCTTCTGGGTTGCAATTTTCTTTTCTGCATTATGTCATTGCTCTAAATTTTTATTATAAAACCAAATTAATTTGGTATCCTTCTTGTGGACTCTGATTTATTCTTTTATGACCATTGGCTAGGTTTGTACTGGAGCTAAGAGTGAACAACAGTCTAAATTGGCGGCCAGGAAGGTATGTTACTGTTCTTTTATTTTATTTTTTCCTATTGTCTTCTGGGTATTGATGATTTTTTCGCAAATTGAAGCCCTGACCATTTTGTTGGTAGCTTGTTTTTGAAACTATTCTTCCTGTTTTTAGTAGACTGAGCTGTTAAATAGTTGAAGGAGGCTGGCTGTTTTTTATTCTTTGCGTGTGTTTAATATGGTCTTTAGGTTCGTCACCTCAGTTAGAAATGTAAAGTTAATTCTGAAAAAGTTACATATTTTCTGAAGTTTTCTATTTTCCCCCTTTCAGTATGCTCGTATTATCCAAAAGCTTGGTTTCCCAGCGAAATTTAAGGTATTACTTTTGCTCCTTCTCATGATTTTTGCTGAAATTGTTTTATCCATTGTTATTTTTTCACTTAATTATGTAGTGTTTGATTACTAATTTATTCCTTCGTTACTCTACAGGATTTTAAAATTCAGAACATTGTTGGCTCCTGTGATGTCAAGTTTCCCATACGACTGGAGGGTCTTGCGTATTCTCATGGTGCTTTCTCAAGTGTAAGTTTTTTAACTTTTGGTAAAACATTTCACAGGCTTGGATCGGATCTTTGATGTTGACTTTTAAAATAACACTATTATTTACTTTCACTGTCTTGATGCTTAGCAGTCTCTAAAACAGTTTTAAGGGCGTCTTTTTGAATTGTATACTTGATATGAAAATAACCTGTGGAAAAACTGTATTTTGTTTGAAGCACTATGTTGCAAGGCTTTTTTTAATGTGTTGCTTAACAGTGTCGGTACTTAATGTATTGTTTGGTATGCATGATGTATTAGTTGTGGCGATTGATTTGAGATGATTTGTGAGGATTGTGTGTATTTGGTTAAGGTGATTTGTGATGATTTGTAGGTAATGTTTTGAAAGAGATAATAATGAAGAGTGAGATGAGGAGAAAGTAGTATATTTGGGGGGGTTTAGTAAATTACTTATGTAGCCCTGCATCTAATAGTTGATTTTTTAAATAATTCTATTTATTTGACATGTCTTTAATTTTTTACAATTACTGGAAATTAATAAATAATATTTTTAAGAAATAATTTATTTTCGTTTACCCAGCTAAATTTCTTTTAACCAAAATGTTTATATTTTAAAAAATACACCTAATGACAATTTTTGTATTACACTAAAAAACAACTTACCACTCTTCATTAATTCAATCAAATCAATAACATACCAATAAACTTTCTACTCAAATCCATTATCTTCCATTAAACCAAACCACCTCACTCTCTTAAAATCCCTCCAAATCAATCCACTACAATCCACCCCTCAACCAAAGCATAAAGGATGGAAAGGCTTTTTGATTTTTAAAATTTTAAATAGAGTGAAATGGTTGAACCGGACTAATATTATTATAAATCACTCTGCTCGTGTGATCAACTAACTTGATGAAGTATAAATTGTGGAAAGGGACATCTTCTGTTATGTTTATGCATGTGCTTAATCTAATGTTTTGAAGTAGAGGAAAATGATGGTTATTTGCTGATACTTTGCTTGTTTGTGGTGTTGGTAGTATGAACCAGAGCTGTTTCCAGGTCTAATCTACCGTATGAAGCAACCTAAAATAGTGTTGCTTATATTTGTCTCTGGAAAAATTGTTCTAACAGGAGCTAAGGTGATTTTTTGCTTTATAATTTCCCATTGTAATTGCCATCCACCCACGCCCCCTTTTTTGTACTGGATTTTAGCTGTTTTCATTTCCATTTTCAGGTGAGAGATGAGACTTACACTGCCTTTGAAAACATATATCCTGTACTTACTGAATTCAGGAAAAACCAACAATGGTACGAATTTGTCTTTATATATTTAATTTTTTCTATACATATATAAATGTAATTTCAACGATTTCCATAAGGGTGGCTATCTTTTGTTTAGCCATCTGATTTATGAATTGCGTTAGATTTAGATCTGGTAAGGTTGTACTTTTTGTATGAGTGTTGATTTAGTTACACTTGATGCATTCGTGGAATGAATTTATTATTTGACCTGGTTATGGCAGATTTGTCAAGAAAGAGCAGGAGCAGCGGGTCTTGCAGAGAAGTTCGTGGAACTGTAAATACTAAGACAAAGGAGATGATATCTAGATTGATATAAATTAAAGACAGCCGTTTGTGTTGCCTTGTATCTGTTTTTTGATTGATCTTCTTCATGTAGTAAAGTGCCAGACATTGTTCTATTGATTTGAAATTTTAAAAAAAGATGATTGAGGAGTCAGAAATGAAAAAAAAAATGGAGAGCAAAATGCAGTAGTAGCACATTCAGTCCTGACTGACTGACTTTTCAATCTGTTTTCATAACTGTTTCTACTAATTATCCTTAGTGGGTACTGGACATTTTGATCAACAGATTCAATATTTTGATGATGGTACTACTTGGATTCAGTATTTTGGACATGGATTTGGTTCCAAAATGTGTTGTTCTCAAGAGAGTAAAGGTGTCATAAAGTTGCTTTGTTCATTAGAAGATCAATGGCTTAAAACTATAATACAATCGTTGATTTAGTCTGTATGGTATTGTAGCATTTTTTGAAGAGTGTATTATTCACTTCAGAGATCTAGCTCTTATTAATCTCAGCATCACAGTATTGAAATAAAAAATTGAAAAAAAGAAACTGAATTCAATTTCAGTTTTTTAGGGTCAGCGTTTATTTTAGCTGAATCAATTTTTTGCAAAATCAAGAATTAGTAGCTTTTTATTTAATATAATTTTTTTTACTTTTTAATTTATTTTGAAAATCAAACCCAAAAAAATCAATTTTAATTGATTATTATTAATTTGATGCAGAATCAAACAGAAACTTGTACTAGTTTGTTTCTACAATAAGGTAAGCTAAGAGATAAACAAAGCATTGAAGTGATTTGGATTTGGACGTTTTGAAACGGAGAATTTATGGGCATTTAATTTTTCTTACCTTTGCCAGAAGTTATCTGAGTCTGATGGAAGATCAAATAAATTGGTATTACCTGTGATTGAATGAAGGATAATAGCATAATTAACGTAATCATTCCCTTTTTCTCAGGGATGCTACACTAATTTTTCAACTCCATATTTATTGTGTATGCATATTTAACTTTTACAATTGGTTAAATCATTCTACATCTCTTTATTTTTTTAGTGAAATTTTAAGTAGATTTTTTTATTTTTTTTTGACTTAATTGAGTCTCTATTTTAGAAAATTCATTATAATCAGATCAATTTTGTTATGGTTAGTAGTATAGTATACATGATTTTTAAATTCTTATATTTTTTTATAATTTTAAAAAAAAATTGTCATGTTTCAATCTGATATGGTGTCACGTGGCAAAGACAATGTGATGTGATAGGGACCACGTGTCACTATTAGATGTGAAAAGTCTCAATGTAGTATTTGTATTTCTTATTTTATTTCAATTTTGTCTCAATTTTTTTATCGTTAAATCAAATTTAATTTTTATATAAATTTTACAATAATATTTTTATTATAATTGATAGTTTTAATAAAATTAAGTTTATTTAAATATATATTTTATATTGAGTTTTATTTAAATTTTTTTAAAATATTTATATATCTTTAATTTTTTTAAATTATAAAAATATTTAAAATTAAAAAGAAAAATAAAAAAAACCACGTATTGACATGTAGAATATAATTAACACAGTTTACTATTAACAAAAACAACTTGATTGAAACGAATTTTCTAAAATAGAGACTCAATTGAGTTAAATAAAGAATGAAAGAACATATTTAACATTTCGCTGCTCCATGGAACCTATAAAATGATTTAACCTTTACGATTTTACTATTTTGAAACTGCAAAATGTTCAAATCTCGTTTTTATTATTTTCCGCCTAAAAATAACGAATGTTCAAAAACAACTGTTTTTTAATTTCACATGTGTTCCTTATGTTATTACATATTAGTTTAGGATTAGTTGGGTGGTCACACTATCATATAGTATTATTTATTGTCTGACATTATGAGGTAGTGTCATTGATAGAAAATATATATATTTTTTAAGTCAGTTGTTTTGTGTATTTTAATGAATAACTAAATGTATTAGGATAAATCCAATATTGATTATCTCATAACAAAGTAAATTTATTATCTAAGACATTGTATATATCCATGACATAGTAAAATGAAAACTAGGTTTAATTATGCCTTTGGTCCCATTTTGGAGTCAAAATCTCAAAATGATACTCAAATTTTTAAAAGTCTCAAGTTGGTCCATGTTTTTGTTAAAACGTCTCACGTTTGCCCTTTCCGTTAAGTCAAGGTTGACGTCGTTAAAGGGAGTGTCACATATCAGTTCCTCGATTTTTTGAATTTTTTTATTATAAGTTTTTTGAATTTTTTTTTTTATTTTGAATTTTTTTAAAAAAATCCAAAAAATTACCACGTGTCAAGCTGTCATCGTGCCACGTGGCAGTGACAGAGTGATGTGGCACGTATCAAATTTAATAAAAATATTTGTATAACATTTATATAAAATTAATTTTTGTTTCAATTTGAAAAGGGACAAAATTGCTAATTTTTACAAAAATTGGGACTAAATTGAGACAAATTAAAATAAAGGGACCAAATTGAGACTAAGGAAATGACACATGTAAGACCCAATATTTCTGCCCTTATGTTTAAGGGCTGCCTCATATCTAATTGGGCCTAAGGGCTGGCCCATGAGGAGCCAAAGACCCTAAACTAGCCTAACACTCTCACTCCCATCTCACTTTCAGAAAACATTTGTCCTCAAACCCCTTCGTTCTCAATGGAAGCTTTGTTAGGGTTTGATCCTTAGCCTTTGTCAAGGTTGCTCAAGCTCTTTCGACCCCATGTAAGTTGCTCCTTAGCTCATACTAGATCTCTCCTGGTCTTATTTTCGTGTTTACTCTGAGGCTCATCTCGATGCCCTTGTTATGTTCTATTATGCTATTTTTCCAGCTTCTAAGTTTGTTCCTTGAGCTGTGGTGCTCCGCTGTTGGTGTCAAGGCCTTGCACTAGCTCATTCCAGGTAAGGGAAGCTAGAACCTAATCTTGTATTCGTCCTTTTCACTGTTTGGCTGTTGTACTACGATTTTGTGGTTGATATGATGTCCTGGATGCGTGAAATGCTTTAGTGTGTTATTCTTGGCTTGGTATGAATGGCTGTCGCAGGAAAACAGTGGCGAGACCTGATAATCTTGCCCAGGCAAGCCTATCTCGCCCAGGCGAGATGAGCAGAGGCTCACCCAGACTTTTTACGCGAGGGGTCGCTCAGGCGACCAACTCAGTTTTGAGCGAGCGAGTGTCTCGCTCAGGCGAGGGGAGTCTCGCCTAAGCGAGAATGCGCAAAGGCCGTTGTGTTGTGTTGTGTCGAGCTCTCGCCTAGGCGGAGGGAGCTCGCCTGAGCGAAAGTCCTTCTCGCTTGAGCGAGATCCTCCAGCCTAAGCGACGAGCTGGGCGAGAATGCGTCCTGAATTGGGTTCCCTCTGTGCTTGAATGTTTAGCTAGTACTTGTATGAGTTATTGTATGATGGCTTAATGGGAATGTTTATGCATGATTGGGAGAGGGTTTTATGTGTGAATCATGAGTTTGACATAATCTTTATATGAATTATACTCGAGAGGTTGAATATATGTATATATGTGGTCACGAGTTTGACATGAGCAACAATGGACATGATGGTTGGTAATCTAGTGGCATGGCTTTGGTATGAGGAGAAACTCTTTACTCATGGTTGGGAATGACGAGTTGGTATTGATTCAACGTATGATAAATAAGGATTGGTTACGAATGAGGGGATGAGGTTCCTATTTATGATATATGTATCTGTTACTTGGCTGTTTGTGTATGTTTGTTGTATGGTCAGTACGTAATCCCTTGAAGTCTCTAGGTGGGACTTCAGGGTCGTGTTTCAGTGGTCGAGACGTAATTCCATGGCCCCTGTTAGTGGGTGTCTATGATGGTGCCCTATCTATATAACTTGGTAAGGATTCAAGGTAAGGATCGTATCCTGACACTCTAAGGAGTCAGTTAGTCTCACTTAGAGCGGACTGGCTCCTGTGGTGAGAGTAGCAGGAGGCTTGAAACTCATTAAGGGGTAACCTTGTGTGTGAGGGAAATCGATTCATTGTAACACTTGTAACACATAGCTCAGGGGTGAGCAGCTCGGGGGTGAGCAGAGGTATCCACCACAAGTGCAAGCATCCGCTGAATTCGACCAGGTTATATGTATCCGGATGAGTCGAGTCTTAGTGTATTGTTTTGGAAGGTCATAACATGCTTGGGTGATGTATGTATAATTGACTGTGAAAGCATATCTGATTGCATGATAAAACCACTTTTGGCTCTAGCTTACCCTT
>Ga0214542_1007431_pt1 | contig 19053 bp, 8 predicted proteins | sample CNSS1metaG_FD_160096 | JGI IMG/M metagenome (GOLD analysis project Ga0214542, IMG submission 160096) | Root nodule microbial communities from cowpea collected in UCLA plant growth center, Los Angeles, California, USA - CNSS1 | ecosystem: Host-associated > Plants > Roots > Nodule | place: USA...
CATATATACACAAAAAATAAATATATATATATATATATATATATATATATATATATATATATATATATATATATATAAACCACACAAACATCCAAGAGTGTTTTCATTCTTTTAAATCTCATCACTTGGCCACCACCAGATCTTCGTGTTCTACCTCTCTTAGAGACTACTTCAAGGTAATTTGCTGTCAAACCTATCGGCCACAACCGATAGAGCATGTGCGGGAAACCATTGCTACGGATCACACACCGTAACGCCAGGTGGAGTTCCCAAATACAACATAAATCGCATTGTCCCAAGACTACCAAACTCGCCAGCTATTTACTGAGGAGGGCAATCTATTCGGACCCATCCGTACTGGCCACAACCAGCACACTCACATCGACAACACTCGCCAACCTGAGCTCAACTCAAAGGTTCCTCGTGTTCATCTGCCATCCCGAGCTCAACTCGAGGGATGCCATTCCGAGCTCAACTCGAGGAATGCTACGTGCTTAACCCCTATCCCGAGCTCAACTCAAGGGATAAGTTCCGAGCTCAACTCAAGGAACCCAGTAATCTTACCTTTGAAGCATCACAAAAAGCCTTATAGATCACACCTAAAAAGTCCAACAATTAGAACTTACAAGAACCAAATCGCCTAGCAAGGGACACGTACTGCTAGGCGCTACAGCTTCTAGACCGCCTGGCGGGGGACGTGTCCTGCCAGGCGCCAAGCGCCTCAAAACACGCAAACATAACAGCCACCGCCTGGCGGGTCAGCCCCCACCGCCAGGCGCCAACGCTTTAGACCTCACTGATGTTGTCACTACCGCTTGGCGGAATGCATCGCATCGCCAGGCGCCTCACGCCATGCGAACTCCCTGTTCTGTTGCTATCGCCTGGCGGGTTGAACCCCGCCGCCAGGCGCCATACCAGGACCTCGTCAGGTACTGATTTCTCTACACTCCCCTCAGTTAAGTCTCAATTCATGCATTTACACACCCTATAGTACACTTTTCCAATGGATATTATAACACCAAAATTTGTTTATACCAGTATGAGCCCTCTTATCCTATCATACTAGTGAATTACTTTACTTAAGATTAAATAACAATTCACCAAGCAACCAAATACAACTCATATACATTATATATCATACCCTGACCGTATTATGAGTAATTCATCCATTAAGCCCTCACAGGCATGTGACCCTATTTAATACTTAACCTGATTAAATTGTACCAACACCACTGCTTGCGTATTTCAACCATAAACCTTATCTGACAGATTTCTTTCCCTATTTACCCTATACTTCAAATCTTATCTCATTAACCAAACTTTACTCTCCACTCTTCTAAGTATCCAATTCATCTTTTTCCACCAATTTCTTCACACCTCTTCATGTCCACGAACTATCAGAACAACCAGCCCGAACCAACCCAACCAAAACCCCAAAACGCCACTGGTGCAACGCTGCCGCTTGGCGGTAACCTGTCTTCCGCTAGGCGGTGTATCAGACCTGGAAAAAAAACCAGTTTCTGTTACGCCTGCCAACATTCCCGTTCACTCTTATTTGCCTCTCTCGGTCCATTCTCTCCCATCTTGGCACAATAAATCCAACAATACAGCCCTCCAATTCAATACTAATTGTACCTAGCAAGGATCACAACAATTACCCCTCAATTGTACCCCAATTCCCGACCATAGGGCACTTAGCCACTGTTTCATTCACTTATGCCTACTAATGCTTAAAAATGTACATCATACGATATCAAAATCATTCGTTATTCACTACAGTTAGCTTTCTCACCTATCAGAAACAACCCAGGTCACAAAAATATTGATTCGAGCCAAAACTTGCTCGCATCGCCTGGTGGGTCACTGGCTACCACCAAGCGCTTCATCCAAAAGTAGAAAAATTGAGTGATTCGCTATGTGTCGCCTGGCGGCTGGGTATGTGCCGCCAGGCTGTTCCTTCTCCAGGAACTCAGAATTGCACAAAATGGTATGAGCCGCCTAGCGGCTTTGAAGGCCCGCCAAGCTGTTTCTGGAAAATTTCCAGAAAAGTGAAATTGTAAAGTTTTTTTTTAATCCAATAGAGGCATCCAAATAAACATTCAATCATACATATATTTAAGCACATATACATTAGCGAGTAAAACTCCCCTAACCTGGATACTTTTTGCCTATAAATGGATTGCTTGAGAGCTCCCAACGATCACCAATGGCCTTCCTTTTGGCTTCCACTCAATCCAGCCCCAAACCTCACTCAAAACTCACTAATCTCAACAATTTTCGTGCTCTGTTTCTGGAACCAATTTTAGCCTTGCAAAACCTTTTCCAAAACCTCACTTTTGCCTTTTAAATGGTGACTTAGAGCTAGGGAGAGGATCAAAAACGAAACTGCAACTTAATTTGAGTGTTAATGGCCATTCATTGTCCCATTATGGACTGTTTTACAGCCACTCTTGGCTGTTAGTTCCTCTAGGTTTTACGTTAACCCTTCACATTCAAGCCAAAGCCAAAAATAGAAAAAAGAGTGTTTAATTTGGGTTCTCCAAGGGTTGAACCCACAACTATGCAAATGCCAAATCAATGTCAAACCATCTTGCCAATTCATGTTTCATGCTAACAAATATAATCCAAATATCATATTATTTCACAGCTTGATTAACATATATTTAAAACAATAACACAAAATTGGCACACATAGGACTTGAATCTAAAGTCCTCTCACACAATCAAAGCATTCTCAACCATTTAAGCTAGTACTTTTCCACATCATACCAATCAGAATTTAATGTCATAAATACTCTTCCCATCAGCATTTATTAATTCATTATTTTTTTAATTAATTAAATTCCACGGGTCTTACAGTGTATCTTATTTAAAATAGTTAAATTAGTAAGTCAAAAGTCAAAAGGCAGAACCGAAACAGTAGGGCATTGAGAGAGTCAAGGGAATAATCGATTATCTCAAGTGATAATCGATTATGTCAGTAAAAAATGATTTTCGAGAAAAGTCATTATGATAATCGATTATCACTTATGATAATTGATATTATCAACGATAGTTGTGACTTGACTTTTCATATTCTTAACCTAATTTCGAAAGTTGCTTCTTTAAATGAAGGTGAGAGTTGCTTTTAGAAAATACAAAAGTTAATGTTTTCTTTGGTATGAAACAATAATCAATTATCATTAGTCTAAAGAGGTAAAAATCATTCATTTGGAATAATCGATTATCCTATCCTGATAATCGATTATCAGCAAATTTGAAAATTTCTATTCTTGGGTATGAAACAATAATCAATTATCCTGAGCTGATTATCAATTATCTTGCAAAGTAGGATGCGCATTTTCAAAATTATTGATCGATTGAGTGAGCTTTTCAAAAATTTAGACCATGACCAACAACTAGGTACTTCATACATGCAAATTAGTACGTTGGAGCTCATTTTGTTAATATAACTTTCCCTTCTTTAAATAAACAATTATTGTTTTCTTCTTTAATCTTTAGAATCACTTTTGATTTAAGGGGAGTTTATCTCTTTAATTTTTTTTACCATAAAAAGGGGGAGAAAATTGAAATTTTTATTATAAAAGTCTCAATTAAGAGGGAGTTCAATTTTAATAAGTTATCTATTTTAGGGGAAGCTATCTTAAGAATTCCTTTTTTTTATTATGATAAAAAAGGGGGAGATATATTTTCGTTGATATCTTGTGATAACTTGTACCTTTTTTAGGGGAAGATATATGTTTATTGATATCTTGTAATACATTGTGTTTTAAAAAGGGGGAGAAAAGTAATTTATCTCTCTTCTGGATTAACTACTATTTTCTCTTAAGTTGTTGATTAAGAACTATCACAAGCCTTCAAAAAAATTTGATCATCATAAAAAAAGGGAGATTGTTGACAAAAGAAGAAGATGAACATCTTGCTTCAATAAAGAATTTTGATGATGATGACTTATGAAGAACTATGGAAGATTTAATGATGATTCATGGAAAAGTGTTGAAGACTTAAAGAATGCTTGGATTTAAGAGATACATTAAAAACTTAAGATTTTAATAGTTTAGTTGTTGAAGTTTTGTAATTTGGGTATCTTATTTAAAATAGTTAAATTAGTAGGTCAAGAGTCAAAAGGCAGAACCTAAGTAGTAGAGCACTAAGAGAGTTTTAATTTTATCAAAACTCAATGGAATAATCGATTATCTCAGTAAAAAAAATGATTTTCGAGAAAAGCCATTGTGATAATCGATTATCACTTATGATAATCGATTATCAACGGTAGTTGTGATCTGACTTTTCATATTCTTAACCTAATTTTGAAAGTGGCTTCTATAAATAAGTTGAAAGTTCTTTTTAGAAAATATAGAAGTTAGAGAAGTTTTAGTACTTGAGAACTCTTTATAAGAATACTTTGAAAAACCTAGTGTGGGTAGAGCAAGAACTTTCATCAAGTGGGTTCTTGTGTGATTGAGTATTGTTGTTGTTGCTAGGAGATGTCGTTAATCCTTTGTATGATTCAGAGGAGGTGGTCATTTCTTATGGATTCATGAAAGGTGTTTGTTCATCTCTTATGTGACTCAAGAGAGGTGTCTTCATCCTTTGTGGGATTCAAAGGAGGTGTCACCCCTTTGTGGATTTTAAGGGAGGTGTCATTCATCTCTTGTGGATTCAAGAGATGTGCTTTCTATCCTAAACTATTCATATTTTTATTTATAATGAGTCTATTTTTAGTGATTGAGTTAATCTCATTTTTGAGAGATTAGTAACTAGATGTATGGTCTTTTGATCCGAACAATATAAATGCATTGTGTCAATCTTCTCTTTCCTTACTTTATTTTATCATTTGCAGTTACATTAAAGAGAAGAATTTTTAATTGAAATGTTAAATTTTGGGAAAATTTTAAAAGCACAATTTTTATTAACAAACCAATTCACCCCCCTCTTGGGTTTTGTCTACATGCGAACATTCTACTGCATGGTTCTAACAAAATCTACATCCCTCTACCGCAATAGGACACTCAAAGCAAACTTTTGAGGTAGACACTTGACCAAGGGTTGGAATTGTCAATATTAAATCAAACTACAACTATCTAACTATTAGACTCAACTCTTCCAAAAAAGCTCTTGGCACAAAAAAGTGTCTCACTGGAATTATATAGCATTTTAAACTTTTAATCAACTATACAACATACACCAAGAATCAAATTAGCTTATCTAACAACCTCCATTCTTGACAAAACATACACTCTTCTAGATGTCTTGGGTGATCTCATAATCTTTTTCCTTGCTACTATTTTTGTTGTGGTGATATGGCAATAATGGCAGATCCTCTATTGTTAGGGCAATCTTTAGCAAAATTCCATTTTCTTTTATAGGTGAAACGCTAAACTAAACTCATGTTTTGGGGACAATCTTTCCTCAAATAAGCTCCATCACACTGAAAATATGACACCCCTCTAGCCTGCTACTATTGTGGATGATAAGATGTCCCATTATAACACCTCAAAATCCCATGTGCTATTGTATACGACTGGATTGCTCCTCATGATGGTAGTAGTTTCAAAAGAAAAGAATATGTTTCAAAATCACTAATTTTGTTGGCACTACACTTCACACATTACTACATAGTAGTATTCCACCTTAGGAATTACTACACTCACATTTGCACATAATTCATATCAAATCGCACCATACAACATATAAGTTGAAGATTAGATTTACACATTCAAAAATATGATTCTCACTCAACGAATGAATGTCTCACTAATGAGTCCCCATTGGAATGAGACTTGCCCATTGGTGGCATCGCTCATACGATAAATATATGTCCCTGATGCTCTCTATCTTATCATAAACCTTTCTAGCTTAGTGAACTACATGTTTGCCTGGTGAGAGAGTACTAAGACTAAATTCTTTGAAAAATCACCCAATGTATATCCTCTCGATCAATGAGTCAAGCACATGTCTCGCTCTCAAGTTTTTTATATTTTCATTTTCGCTCAACTAGTCTTTTACTCTCTCAACAAACATATGTATTAGCACCATTTTTAACAAGTTTTCCCAATGAGTGGTAGTTCGCCTAGTGAGTAAAATTGTCTTCTCTATCAATGAGTCGCATACTTGTCCAACGAGTCTGCATAATTTTACAAAACTAGTTTTGATAAGTTGTGTTCCTAACAAATCTATCGAGGTATTCCACTCATTTTTAAGAGGAAAATACGCACGTTAAAATTCTATCAATGCCTCAAACAAATCTAGCCAGGTTGCACAACCAATCATAATCACCATTAGTGCAGAAAAAGCTCAAAATACATACTAAACATAATTTTAAATCATATTTCAACATAATAAAGCATCTTATTCCACCACCACACAATTCAATATCATCGCATAACATTAGTGTTTATATCTAAATTAGCTTTCCTGACCTAGTGTAGAAAACACCCTTGAGTCAAAGTTGCTTCTATAACTCTATAACTCACAAGATACTCTAACTACCTACACAAATATCATATCAAAGAATTGAGCATACCACTATACAGATAATCACTTTGAGTTAATTTGAGGTACATGCATGGTCCTTATAGCCATATGCACCTCAAAATGCTAAAATTCTTCTAAAAATAGAGCAAAACTGAACTTACCTTGTTTTCAATTCTAATCAAGCATATATGTAGAGTTTTCTAATGTGAATTCACTAGTGGTTCTTGATCTTCAAACATATAAACGACTGAGTCAGAAACTTAAAGAGAAAGTAAAAGAATTTTGAAAGTCGATTATTAAAAGAATATTTATAGTTCAACATTTTAATAATAAAATAATTGAATATCATATTTTAAAAATTATATCTACGACTCTTTACCATCTTTTCTAGATTCTTAGAGAAATGAAGAGAAAAAGAGTGAAAGTAGGATTGTTTAAATTATGTGAAAGATAGTGACATGTGAGTAAAGTTTTTTAGTAAATTTGATTAGTATGCTAGAATAAAATTAGAAGTATATTAATATATTTGAAGAATCATTTATAAAATAATTTAACATAAAAAATAAAATTTCAAAAATGTAATTTAAAGTTAAAATTACATTTAGATTAAAATATAAAATTTCAATAAAAACATTATATTTCGAATAAAAATATATTAAAAGTATCAAAATTTAAATTGGTTAATATAATTTTTTATTATTTTAATATTTTATTTATTTATTTTAATATAAAAATATATTAAAAAAATATTAAATTTATTTTAATTATTATTTTAACATATATTTATATTTTTTAATTATTTATTATGTTAGAATGAAAAAATAAATGTGTTTTATAGTTTATTTAATTTTAATCTATTAAATTTTTGTAATGACCGTCACATGATTTTATAAGTGAAAGTTAATATAAACTTTAAAGAAACAATGATTTCCTCCGCATATAAGTATCGAAAGTTTGAGATTAAATTACTCTTTGGTTTTTCTATTTGTCAAGAAATTTCAGTTTGGTCCTTAAGTTTTTCGTTCTCTCAATTTGGTCTTCATTTTCTGAAAAATAATTCAATTTGGTCATCGCCGTTAATTTTCACCAGACGGTGTTAAACTCAACGTCACGTGTCAATTTCTGGTTTTTTTTAATTTTTTGAATTTTTTGAATTTTTTGAATTTTTTTTGAATTTTTTTTATTTTTTACACGTGTCACTTCACAGTTGTGTCACATGTCAAAACGACTCAATTTGGTCCCTATATTTGTTTTTAGTTTCAACTTAGTCCCATTTTTGTAAAAATGAATCAATATTGTCCCTCCTTAGATTGACACTCAATTTAATTTTTGTATACAACTTATGATGATATTCTTAATAAAATTGACATTTTTATTAAATATTTGTAGAAATATTTTTAAACAAGTTTTTTTTTAATTTTATTATTAAATAAAGTTAAACCCGAAACTTAATTTCAAAAATTAACAATTTTGTCATCATATATAAAGACATCAAATGCATTATATTATACAAACTTAGTGAAAATTAAAAATCAAATAACTTGTCACACATAAGTTTAGGAACTAAATTTAAAGTTCAAAACAAAACCAAAGTCTAATGCTTTGTACAAAATTTAAAGTTAATTTATAATATTTATAGAAATATTTAATAAAAACGTTAATTTTAGTAAGAATATCACCATAAGATTTATAAAAGAATAAATTTAGTGTCAATTTAAAGAAGGACAATATTACTTCATTTTTACAAAAATTGGGACTAAATTGCAACTAAAAATAAATATTGGGACCAAATTGAGTCACTTTGATATGTGTAAAAAATTCAAAAAATTCAAAAAAATTCAAAAAATTCAAAAAAAAAACAGAAATTGACAAGTGGTGTAACACTCCCATTTAATTAATAGTAGAAATTAAAGGAAACGTCACAACATAATAGGATAGCAGCGCAGTCTTATATGTTTTCCACAAAACGCCTCACGATGAAACAAGGCATACCAAGACGTTAACTAAGCAAATACGGGAAACCAAACAGAAATAGAAGTTTAGCGGGTAGCCAAATACATGGGCTGTGGCCCCCAAAAGAAAGCTTAAAACAAAAGGAAAATTCAGCCCAAATGGCTAAGCAGCGGAGTCACCATTCCTTTGTTGACCACGAGGACCTCGCCCATCTACTCCCATCAATTTAATCGATGATCATCGCAAGAAGAAGAACCACATACAAGATAACCAGACAACAAACAGGGTAAGCTAGAGTAAAACAGTTCATCAAGTAGCCACACATCAATGCACAATCCAACATTTTATATATATCACCTAAACATGTTCTGACTTCACAAACAATACACTAGACCCTGACTCGACTCATCCAGATACGTATAGTCTGGTCGGATTCAGCGGATGCTCGCACTTGTGGTGGATACCTCTGCTCACCCCCGAGCTATGTGTCACAAGTGTTACAATGAATCAATCCCTCACCACAAGGTTAGCCCTTAATGAATTTTGGGCCTCCTGCTACTCTCACCACAAGAATCAGTCCGCTCTAAGTGAGACTAACTGACTCCTTAGAGTGTCAGGATGCAACCTTACCTTGAATCCTTACTAGACCATACAGATGGGGCACCACCATGAACACCCACTAACAGGGGTCATGGAATTACGTCCCGACCACTGAAGCGCAACCCCGGAGGTCTCACCTAGAGACTCCAAGGAATTACACACTGACACGGACTAAAAATCATACATCAACAATAAGAGAACATTAATCATGCTTACAATTTCGTACCAACCCCTGAAAATGAATCCTCATTCGAATCCCATGTTGAATCCATACCACTGGTCATTTCCACCCCATGACTATAGGGTCTCATCTAATAACAATATCATGCCCCCTTTAATTCCAACCCATTCATTGATTTCACATGCCAAGATTCTTCAATTACATGTATCCAATTTATAATACAGAACATACCATGCCTTTCATTTCACAGATTTCATACATCACACAAACACATCATAAACCAACAATACAATTTACAATTTAGCAAAGTTCCCCCAACCCGCAACGCATCTCGCTCAAGTCAAGAGCCCTCGCTCAGGTGAGAGGGGTACTCTCGCGCGATAGACTCTCACTTGGGCGAGATCGCAACTTGTGTTGGGACTTTCTCGCAGGCTCGCTTAGGCGAGTCCTGGCTCGCCTGGGCGAGACAACCTCTCGCCCAACAGTGACGTCCCTCGCCTAGGCTAGACCACAACAGCATTCCAGGCCTTCACTCCTCCTCGCTTAGGGGAGTGGCTCTCGCCTGAGCGAGACTGGGCCTCGCTCAAAACCAGAGTCCTCCGCCTGGGCGAGGTTTCACGAACCCTTAGTTTACTCCTACAAGTCTCGCCTGGACGAGTTACTCTCGCCTGGGCGAGATTGACAGATCCCACCACTGCTCCTCCTGCAACAATCACATGCTCGCACCCAAAAGACAGTACATGGCAGTTCACGCATTCAACATAATCATATAGTGCATACAACATCTAACAAACTCTAACTCAACCATAAAACAATCAGGACTCAGGCTCTAACTTCCTCGTACCTGGAAAAAGTTTAGCTAAGACCCCGACGACACAACCACGAGCGTAGCAGCTCTAAGGATGAACTATGGGCTGAAATAGGGGTGGGACAGAACCAGAAAATGAAGTTAACAGAGGCTTTTAACCGAAATTACGAAAAGATGGTAAAAGGGAACCAGCACGGCTAGAAGAGATAATTACATGGAGCATAAGTTCTCTTAGCTCAACGTGACAGTTGAAGCAAACCCTAGCGGAGGGGTTGACGGCTGCAGTTTTAGGTTCTCTGAAATGAATGGAAAATGTGACTTAGGGCAACTAAGAATGATTTTATCTATTGGGCCAACCCTTAGGTCCATTTACAAGGGCAGCCCTTTAGTTTAGGACAGGAAGATAAAGAATAATCTTAACGGGCTTTACAAGTGGCGTTGACTTTAACACTATCTGGTCAAAATTAACGGCGAGAATCAAATTGAATGATTTTTAAGAAAATAAGGACCAAATTGAGACGACGAAAAACTTGAGGACTAAACTGAAATATTTTGACAAATAAAGAGATCAAAAGAGTAGTTTAACCAAAGTTTGACGCATATACTATTTTTTTAATGTTATATTTCTTTTATATTTTTTCGCTTGTTAAATTTCCATCCCAAGCGCTGGAAACAAAATCTTCAAAATTGAATAAATCTACTCATTTGATCTTGACTCTTTTCTTTTGAAGTAACAGTATAGTTGACTTAAATAATATCAATACATTTATGTCTACTCAATCAAAATGATGATTGTATGTGAATCCCATAACTTAACATAACATAATTACTATTTCTTCTTACCTGAATTTTAAGACGGGTGTAGCTGAAGGGTCTTATAGGTAATGTTCGTGGTTGATCGAGAGAGGGGATCCATTTACAAAAAACACTCCGATATTCATGTCAGTAAGAATTGTGGATGTCTTCGTGTTAAAATAATGTCAATATTAATAGAAGGGTCTACATGTTAATAATGTGATTAAGCTGTAGTGATTATGATAATAAATACCTACCTATATTTAAGATATATCTAATCTATCGAGATATTGTTCATTAACGCATGATCTTAAGTGATGAGAGAAGTCTTAATAACCACTTGATTATGATTTGGACCCATCATATCTAAATAGGCCGATGTATGTTAAGTATCAAAAACACTAAAAATGTTGAAAAATATCAAATTTAGATGACCAACAATTTCTTTAACTTCAAACATTAATTATTCACCCGCTCCACATTCAACCTAAGCTAGTTGATACACTATTTAAAAAAGTTAGAAATGAAATGAGAAAAGTTGAAGTTGGAGCTTTGTGCTTATAATTTATTGCCTCATATCCATAGCTAGGTGTCTATTGAGGAAAGGCAAGCATCACGATCCATCCGAATATTCCAGAAGAAAGGGCCACATTCTTTTATTCTTCTCTAACTTATCTATGAGCAATGTGCTAGTATATTCTCTTTTCTTTATCTTATCTTCTTGTGTGCATGGACCTAACCTTCTCCAAGATTCCACATAGCCTCAACAAATACAACTTAAACTACAAGTTTAATAGTGCCACAATTTTGGTGCATGTGATACTGGGACCTACCAATTACTTAGCATCCACATATACATAATATATGATGTATAATAATTAACTAAAGGATATTCCCAATGCAAATTCCATTGAATTTTTCTTCTTTTTCTCTTCTATACTTTGTTCATGCATGATCTAGCCAATCACTAATCACGATCCATCTTAAAGTTGTAGGGGCACAAGGACGGATCTTCCAAATCATCATTTATATATTGTTAAGCTTTTGCATTATATTATAACCATCATATATAGAAATTGTAAGTGAAATTTTTTGAATTTTTTTCTATAAAGGGATTTAACATTAATGAGTCATGGAAAAATCATATGAAAAATCATAATATCATTTTCAATTCAACATATCTAAAATTCGTGTATGTGGGTCATTTTTTTTTCTTATATATTACTTAAATTTATCATTCTTGTTACTTAATGTAGGATATTTCATCCAAACTTAAATTCTTAATAAAAGTATTTATATGATATCTTGTAAATTTTTTTCTATAATATCTCTAAAACTAATATGTAATTGGGATTTTCATAACAGTAATTTAGTGAATCTAAAAAAAGTTAATTTTTTATATTATTCGTGTCTATATTGGTTTTAAGAACAATATATAAAAAAGTTCTACTATAGCATATGATTTCTTGTTCATAATTATTTTCTTATTCCATATAAAAATCTTGTTTGAACCTAGATGTATGTTAATTACAATGACCATATATATATATATATATATATATATATATATATATATATATATATATATATATATATATTTATACTTCTGGGTTCTGAATTATATGAAGGGAGTGAATGATACATATTCTAATAATTAGTTGGTCCACGTTTTGTTTGGAAAGTTGGTGGTGTTATATAAGAATATTAATTACTTGGTTTCTTTGTACATGGACTGTTGCAAGGGATTGTGAATTTTAGATACTATAAAATTGGGGAGATCAGTTGAAATTTGCCCCTTCAGTGAACATATGGACATGTGACCTTTATGATTCCATAAAGATGGGAATTCTATATTTATTTATTGCATACATTGGGTTATTAGTTTTTTCTTATATTAAATAATTCTTAATTAGATAACGAATTGGTTTGTCATTATGATTTTATATTTAACATTTATTATTTAAATATTTGAAACGGTTGATGAAATTCTTTTCTTGATTTTTTTTTTCTTTTAAAGAGTACTTCCTATCAATGACATAAATAGTCTTCATAAAAGAGTTTGAGAAATACGTGTATTTTCAAGATGCAGATTTTTGCATGATTCACTATAACTATGTTTTTAACGTATTGAAATGTGTAGGATATAAATGATCTTTTATTTTTTAAATATGCCATTTGGTTCGAAAATGTGAATAAGAAGGGAATGTAGAGTTATAATGAGAACTACTCCATTTTTATCTGGAGTCTTTTGTCCAATTTAGAGATGATTTTTCAATATTTCGACATTTTTTTTCTTTATTCCATCTACTACCCATAAAATTATAAAACCATGTTAGTTATTAATATTTTTTCCCTTTTTAACTAAGTCAAATGAACAACTCCTTTCAACCTATTAAAATCTTTCCTTTCATGTCTTCTTTAAATAAAAAAGACAAATTTATATATATTTTTAAATTAAAATGACTCACCATTCAAATCAACAAGACTTTTTAAAAGTATTCAGTAAAATGTCAGATCAAATCTGACATGGAAGAAATAAATTAAGCGTGTTGAACAATAAATGGCACTTGACTCATTTTCGTTCTTATCTAAATGTAGTTAATTGATTCCCATAGTTGAATAATTGTAAAAGGAATCAATATCTTCCATTAATGAATGAAAGTTACCTTATGAAAAGGCAAAAAGGAAAAACATTGCAAGACGAGCATGTCAGAAACAATTGCTTACACATTTATTGAATTACTGTTTGGGAAGGAATTCCTAAGTGATTGTTAGTCAAAGCCATAGTTTTAGTCCTTGGGATAGTAGAGGTGGCATGCATTTAATAAACAAAGAGGAAAATAATTGATAATAAACAGTGCAGAAGAATATATGAAGCATTTTGAAAAGAGATAGGTTCAAATGTAAGGATGTATAAAATAATAGTCTTAGGTAGAAAACATGGAGGGTTCATATAGTTCTCTTGCGTGATCAATGACAAAAAGAAGTTAGGGGGAAGATTTAACTAATATTAGGAAGTAATGAGGTAATATATAGTGCATGATAGAGGATTTTAAGGCAATAAGAGATTAGGAAGAAAGAAAGGGGTTAGAGAATGACCGTAGAACTAGATGGGAAATAAAAGGTTTAACAAGTTTTAAGATAATATAGAAATATACATACATACCAATAGTAAAGAAAAAATACACTTAATATAAATATAATGGTACAACAAAAAATAGGTTCAGTAGGACATTAATAGTACAAGAATAATTGTACATATGGTCAAGTTGTAAATAATATATTATACTATTGGATTATTGTGCCTTGGTACTCAAGAGTCCAGGTGGGATGAGATTGGACAACGAAAGTATAATGAGAAGAGAAATAGAGAGTTTAACGAGTTTTTGTATGATGTAGAAATATATTGAAAATGTACTTTTATACACTTTTATTTATATTTAATTTAAGCTATCTTGAAGTATAATTGATTTTAAATCCATATTTTAGTTGGTATTTTTTTTAATTGGGATAAAATGAGTTTTAAATGAATTTATGTACTAAAATCAACTTTCTAAACCATGTTAGAAGATAGGTCTTCCAGGCAAACAATATGTACTAGACACTCTAGTTAGAAGAGTCTAATTAGAGAGTTTAGTATATAAAATTTTCCTAGTGTAGTATAGTGAAGGGTTTTGGCACCGAAGACTTTTTTTCTATTATACTTCAACAATACAACTGAAACATATCTAGGTAAGATAAAAAACGGGAGTTTAGGTTTTGATTCCTAACTGAAGCCTACACATCAAGAATACACTTCGGTTGGTGAGACAATGAAGCAAAGAGCGATTAAAAATAAAAAATAAAATAAAAGCAATAGGTTTTGGTCAAACGCAAGTAAGAACAAGAGCGAGAGCATGGACGAGAGAGACCATGAACAACCGCTCTAACATAAACCAACAACCAAGATAACAACAATGTTATGACGTATCAACACAACAAATCCAATATTGAGTACTAAGGTTAATCCATGCTATTGAGTACTAAGACACAATAATCCAATGTTGTGCCATATAATGTATACTATTTACAAATTGACCATATGTGCAATTACTCTTGTAATATCATTACTTGAACCTGTATTTTGTTGTACCATTATATTAAGTGTATTTTTTCCTCTATTAGTGGTGTGTGTATATTTTTACATTATGTGAAAACTTGTTAAACCCTTTTATTTTCTATCTAGTTTTACTATCATTGTCCAATCAATTTCTTTCCTCAGGATCTCTTATTGCCTTAAAATTATCTAACATACACTATGATATTTCCTTATGACTTCATAATAATAATTAAATCTTCCCTTAACTTCTTTATGTCATTGATCATGCATGAGGACTAAACATTTATTATAATTATATATTCACCTCCATATTTTATACTAAGACTATGAATCCTTTATTATTTTAGATATCTATTTAATTGTTATGCTTGGTGCACTACAAGAAAAAATATTTTTAACGGAGGTTTATTTTTACATTACCCAGGGTTAAAACTTCTAGTAAGTTCTTTACCCGGAGTTTCGATTTCTCCCGCTAAACCATCCCTGGAGAATGTGTTAGTCGAGGTTTTTACGAACCCCAGGAATCACCAATCAATAACGGAGGTTTTTTATCCTTTTGTATTTAACATAGATTTTAAAATCTCAGTTAAGTTTTGTGGGTTTAAAACCCCCGGTTAATTACCATGAATTTTGAAACTTTCGTAAAATATCATAGATTTTGAAACCTCCATAAAATATTATGGGTTTTAGAACCTCCATAAAATAACATAGGTTTCAGAACCCCCATAAAATACCATGGGTTTCAAAACCCCCTAAAATACCCTGGGCTTCAAAACCTCCGTAAAATACTATAGGTTTCAAAACCTCCGTAAAGTACCATAAATTTTTAAATTATTATTATTATATTTTTTTACTCATTTATCATTTATGTATTCATATATATTTTTTCAATCATAATTATTTACATTTATTCTATTTTTTAATCTATATTTAATGAAATTATACCTAAATAGATATAAACTCATCAAATTGACAAATTATTTATAGATGACTAAATGTATATCAAAGTACAACAAATATACGAATTCAAATTCAAATTCAAGTACAATATTAGTCAGCAAAAACTATCATGAAGTACTACAATGGTTCTCAAAACATAAAATGATTCAATTAACTTCCACATTATATTGTATTCTTCAACTATCACATATGATTTTCCTCATGTCCAGAACTTGTTGTATTAGTTGGCACACTTCCTTGATCATAAACCTACAATATAAATGTGAATCATAATTACAAATGTAAACTCTGAAAAATAAAAGAAGTTATGCAGTCTTAAACATTACCGGTGCAGGATTGAACATAGTCAACTAAGGAGGCAATTGACCTTGATAATTTTGAGAAAAGAAGTTCATGATTGCATCATGTCTTTTGTCACATTCTTCATTTCGTTTATTTTGTTCATCCAATTGTGACTTTAATGCAATGACCTATATTAGAACACAATCTATTATTAAAATCGTAAAAAACACATAAACATTATAAAACACTCAATCTATCAACAAAAAATATACTACATTTCTTACTCCTACTTATAGAAAACAATCCAAAGCAACACAACAACAACATTAATAGTGTCCAATAATATTCAACACAACAACATTTACAACCTTTGCATGACAATCCAAAGCAAACAACATCATATTGCTACACATGACAATCCAAATCAATAACGTGATTTTGCAATTCTGAATAAGAAGGACAAGATGAGGATGTCCCAAAATGAAAAGATACCAAAAAAGTTAACCTATAAAATTACAACAAGGATTGTTGTGTAAAGGATTATAATATGTATGCGAGAGAGTTACACAAAAAAGAAATACAATTAAACCACAACTGAAAATGAAAATCAAAGAAAAAGTGAGAAAACCTACCTATGAAAATAGTAGAACCTTCCGGTAAATTTTAGTTACTGGTAGAATAATTCCCTTCTGGTACCAATTCTTTGAGGACATGCTGGAAGAGGAATAGGAGAACTCAGAGTGGCGTTTTTATTTAAATTTTCAAATTTAATACTCTATTGTTTAGCATCACCAGCCTTTTCCCCTTGTCCAGTTTTTGTGAATGTCTCAACCCGCTCATGTTTAGAATGCTAAAATACAATACAATACCAAAATGATAGAGTATCTAAACTTGTCTAGAGTTTCTCAAAATCTTGTCTTGAGTTTGATAAACTTGTCTAACCTCACAAACTACTAGAGAAAATACACTTCAATTTTAACATGGTAATAAGAAAATGATAAAACTTTATTTTGTCATCTACATGATGTGGTTCAATAAAAGGGTTGTCAGGGCACATTTAATAAAGTTACTCACAACAGCCTATTATTCCTCATTAAGTTACTATGACTCCCACAGATCTATAAACATGCTTCCTGTTATATTGTTAAAAGAGAACTAAAACTCTAATTTCTCCTACTTTTTATATTGTTACTGTTGAAACATTTTGAGACATGCATCATGGGATTCCCCTAACAAGTTTAAAAGGCTGCTAGACTTAAATTGGAAATCTGCAAGGTTCATAGAATGAATTTCATTAACCAACATTTATAAAAATTACTTTGCTTCTCAATGAAAATGTAATGACATGATTAAGACTTTAGTGAACTTAATTTAAATCACATGAGGGATGAACACATACTAGTAGCATAATGAGATGAGGTATTCAAACTTACAAGTAATCGAATCCACTTTATGTTTATAAAATCTCGTCAGAGCCAATCTGCATTCTTTCCTTCATGTATATAGTCAATTTCTTGACACAGAATACTGCAAAGTAGCATGTGAAACACTATAAATTATAGAAAGCATTGAAATAATAGAGAAATGAAGAGAAGGTGAATTTACTGATATGAAAGAACATAATTATAAGATGAATTATAATTTATTGGACAAATGAATTATAAGACTAATGAAAAAACTTGGAGCTTCAAATAAAAAAAAATGAGAAATCCACTCATGATGTGTTAAGATAATAACTACACTATAATGTAAACTACAAAGAGTAACATCAAGCTTTCAAGGATTCACATGTCGACATCCATGATTCACACTTGAGGGGGTCTGTGACTTCTTTCATTATGGTGTGTGATTTTTTAAGACTTTAGAAACACCATAATAGCTAGAAATGAAGACTAATCATAGTTTTGGTGGCTTGTTGAGTTCTTTGGAAAAAACTCAATGCAAGTTTGTTTCAAAACAAGCACAGGATATCATGGCAAATTCAAAAAAACATTGTTACATTCAAATATTCTTCAAGCTGGTATTAGACCTCTTTTACAAAGAACTTGTCATAGCAGCATAAGCTCAATTTTTTAAACCGTATAAGAATCCAGACATGAAGTAACATAGATAATAAAATGATATCATAATTTTCAAATACTTCATCAAGAATAATATCAACTTGATCTTCAAGAGCCTCAATTTCTTCGACAGCATAAGGGTCCATACATTAAGTAACAACTTGACCCACAGAGCTTTTGCAGGGTTTTTGGCCCTGTGGGCTTCTTTGATGGCCTTAGCCCACATGGGCCAGGGCCAAGCCTTGTGGGCTGGAGCAAATTGACACCTCTACTAAAAACTACAGAATAATGTTAGAAACATAAAAATAGTAAAGAAACATATATGTAGTCATATAATAGTTAAAACTAAACTCAAATAATTTATCTAGTCATCTACCACTAGGGAGTTCGAGATAAAGTGCTTTTAAGAGAGGTGGAGACAAAGGACAAAATAAGAAGCATCAAAGTGGCACCCAACCCTAGGGAGTTCAAGCTCAAACCCACCTTGCTCAGCCCCATAGAACATCATTTGACTCAACGCGGTAGGGGGAGGACATGAGAAATGTACGCAGGTGATGAAGGATTATCTTGTTTATTTTTAACATTATTGAATATGGTGTGAGTTGATTAAGAAAGCTAAGTGAAATCCCCACTGGACATTAAGATAGCATGCTATCTAGATGTGAAGGTTCCTTTCACAAAGCTCAAGAGAAGAAGATGATGGATTGATTCAAACAAAAAGGAAATGGAAAGCACATAAACCATAGAAAACTAAGAACAATTAAAGGAAGAAGAAAACATAAAATGGAAAGGAAAGAAATGGTAAAAATGTGAGAAGCACGCCACTACAAGGCTAGGC
>Ga0214542_1007440_pt1 | contig 19041 bp, 10 predicted proteins | sample CNSS1metaG_FD_160096 | JGI IMG/M metagenome (GOLD analysis project Ga0214542, IMG submission 160096) | Root nodule microbial communities from cowpea collected in UCLA plant growth center, Los Angeles, California, USA - CNSS1 | ecosystem: Host-associated > Plants > Roots > Nodule | place: USA...
AATAATGAAACAGAAAATTAAAAAAAAAAAGTGAAAAGTGAAGTTGTCATATTAGAGGACGACTTCACTTTTCATTTGAAATCAAAATTGTCGTCTCCAACGACGATATTGTTTAAAAAAAAAAAACAAAACAAAACCGGCCGGGTGGAGGACAACTTTACCTTAATGTCGTCCTTCCTCATAACGACTTGACCCAATTTTGAAAAAAAAAATCAACAGACTCTATTTTACAATTTTATGGTCAAACAGACCCTGAAATACAAAAAAGCCAATGGGAAAAAATGATTAGGAAGTGACTAGCATGTTCTTTTGGAGGTGATAGAAGGTGATGGGAGGAAAGGATTAAAGGGATTGACTAAAAATTCAATCTCACCATCTATAGTGAGATGAGATTAGAATGTGACACAACTGAATTTACCAAATTACCTTTCATTATTTAATTTTTGTTACATGTGATTTAGCGGTTAAAATCAATACACACGTGTTTTTAGTTCATTTCCTTAATTCTATGTTAACGATAATAATAATTTATTATGGTTATAATAAAAAATTATTAGTTTTAAAACTATTGTTAAAAAGAAAAAAAAGTTTCCATGTAAATTAATTATTTTCCACCTTATATATTAAATTTATTTTTATACAAAATATATTGTATCATTCATTTTTTATAAATATTTTTTTTTATATTTTCAATCATTCAATAAAATTTATAAAATAATTTAAAATAATTTATATATAATTTTATATTACTTGTAACAATAGGGACATTTTGGTAATCTAACTTTGTTTTTCTATTAAAAGTTTTTTTAATATATCACACCAGTCAATTCAATCACAAACTTCACTCTCTAATTCACTCTAAAATCACCTCTGAATCATTTAAAAAAAATAACACTAATTTCATCCTCTAATCATTTCTATCTTTCTCTCTCTCCCTCTAGTCAGTCCTCTCAAAAGAATACAACCTAAAAAAGGACTCTGACCTCCATTTTTTTTATATTTATATAAATTTGTATAAATATTTTATTTTAATATATTTTATATATTTGACACCTCCATCGCAGTTTATCAAGTGTTTGATGTAAAAAATATGTAAATCTTATTTTCTAATATCATTAAAAATGAATGAAGAATATCACATAACTGTATAATAAAGAAATCAAATAATTACAAAAAAGTAAAATTTATCATCTATGTAACTTATTTTATCACTAAAAGAAATTTTCGTTAACAACTAATTTTAGTGACAAATTATTAATCATTGGCGATTAATTTAGATATTATTTTACAAAATAAAAAATTACTACCAAAATATTCATTATAGTTACTAATAATTTCTTTTTAATAAAATTGGTTAGTATTTCTTTTTAGTGTATATTTGATGATTTCTAGTATCAATTTAAAAAATTAATTATTATTTATACTCATATTTGTATTAATTTGAAATTTTTTGTGTTAAAATATGAAAGAATTGATACTATATACCGAAATGATTTCATTTATTATTTCAAATAAAAACTATTTAAAATCTATTTTAACGGTATTTTTGTTAGATTTATCGTATAATAATATTATTATTATTATTATTATTTATTTATTTATTTATGAAGTAATTACAAATTTGTATTTTTATAATGTATTTAGACGTGTAATTGATTTCAACTATAAAATTCATCTTAAATTAAATATAAATTTCACGTCAATAAAAATCAAATATTTGTTTCTTCGTCAAATAATCGATTCCACCTTTACTAACACGTTACGAAACACACGCTTAATATAACATTTGAGTACGTTTGACCTAATGACTTCAAATCATTCTCATTCAAACTTGGTATATTCGGTAAAACAGATGCAAAATTACATGTGGGACACACCATTACTTAATTCCCATGTTACTTCATTGCGTCACAACATGGATACGTACGATAACATTTTAGTATTACAAGACAAAAAAAAAGAAATGTAATGTGTTTTTTCTCTCTTTCAACATTTCTCTCATTTTCCTCCATGAATATATTATTTTACTTTCTTTCAACACTCATTTTATTTATTACATTATTTTAAAAAGTTATACTTTTTTCTTATTTTGAAATATAAATATTCTTTGGACCTTTGTAGAAAGCATAGCATAAATTTCCACGCCTAGTGAGTGGCTTAAGCTAAAGAGGAAAAGATGGTAGGCAATGAGGTAACCTACTTTCTTCTTCTTTTCTTTTGGTGCATATATACCATTGACTAATTGAATACTTTATTTGCGTTGAAAACTTTTAATTAAATATATTTTGTTTAAAAGATTAAATATGTTTTTGGTTCCTTAAGTTCGAGTGGATTTTAGAATTAATCTTTTTTCGAAACTTTATATTAATTTAGTCATTCATCTTTAAAAATACGTGAATTTAGTTATTCTTACCAAATTTTGTTAACTTTATTTGACATTTTAAACACATTTCATGATAATATTTGAATTAACATTAAAGTGAAAATGTGTTAAACGGTGTAAATAATTCAAATATTATCATGAAATGCGTTTGAAACGTCATATAAATTTAACAAACATTAGTTAAAAGAACTAAATTCACGCATTTTTAAAGATAAATGACTAAATTGATCAAAAGTTTTGAAGATGGACTAATTCTAAATTTCACTGAAACTTAAGGACTAAAAACATATTTAATCCTATTTAAAAATATATATTTTAGATAAATTAATATACCAGAATTTATATAAACTATCTTCCAAACAATAAAAAAAAATGTTTCACTTTTCTTTCTTTCTATACAAATATTTTCATTCATTATAATTTTGTATTACCAACAAAAACTATTTGGGATTTTTCACAGAAGACGTATTGTTATTTGTACGCATTCCTCTCTCATTTTTGTCCGATTCATTCGCATAGAGTTATGGATTATTTTTTCTATTTTGTTCTTATAAATGGTTCACACATGTGAAAGAAAATTGAAAAATAACTTTAATAAGATTATTGACAATTTTTTTTTATCTTAGATCTAAATCCTCTTCTAAAAAATTAGTATGGGTAAAATTATGTCAAATGGAAAAAAAACTTAAATAATTATTTCAAGAAAATAAGAAAACATATTGTTAAAAAAAGAGCAGAAAAAAAATTATTTTTAAGATGCAGGTGTAGGAACCCAAATATTTCAACTCCTTGATCTCTCTTCTCTCTGCCACCCACACCACAGAAACACCTTGCACTTCACAACACCCCTTCTCCCTCTTCTTTTCCTCTGCCTTCTCTTTACCAAAAGAGAAATTCTGAATCACTTTTCCCCTGTTGCAGAACCTAAACCTGAGGCCAATTCAGGATCTTCCCTCTCAGCTTCAACTCCTCCTTTTCCTCCATGTAAGTCACTCCCAACCCTTACATTCCTGTTTAATTCGAAAATTTGTAAAACCTCTTTCTGCTGTTGGGAACCCTTCTCATTTTGAACTTGTAATTCCAGCTCACTAAGTGGTACACCTGAAGCTCTTGGGTGGGAGGATCTTAGCTAATTAGAAAGATATATAGAGGTAAGGGAAGCTAACCAATCTCCTTAATTCGAATAGGAAATCTGTAGATGAGTTTGAATTACATGTTTGATTGATAAACTGGTGTTTGAATTGCATGATTTGATGATTAATTGATTGTGATTGAGATATATTGACCCACCGCATGTAGGAACAGGTTCGTGACCTGGTATTTTCGCCTAGCCGAGTGACGCTCGCCTGAGCGAAAACACCAGGAAACACACCTCTATTCCTACGCGAAGTCTCGCCTAGGCGAGCTAGGATCGCCTGAGCAAGATAACAATCTCGTCTGGGCGAACCAACCTAGCCTGAGCGAGAGTTCACCTAGGTTTTCTCCTTTGCCACTGTTAGTGTCTCGCCTAGGCGAGACTGGCTCGCCTGAACGAGATAACCTCTCGCCTAGGCTAGACTTTTTAGCCTGAGCGAGAGCTACTGCAGTAGTGGTGCTTCAAATCTGCTTTCTTTGGTAAAAATGTATGTTTTAATGTATCCTTGTACAACTTAGGCTTTGTATGATTGAAATGCTACCATTGATGTATTGTATGATTAAATTGGATGAATATATATTATGAGAAGATGAGGTTAAAATGGAATTTCAAGGGAAATCCAAGTGGAATTATAGTGTGTGTAAGGATGTAAGGAATCTATAATGGTTGGTGAAACTCCAATAATCATTCAAGCTCAGATAGAGCGGAATGAATTATGTCGTGAGGAGTAGCAGGAGGTCCTTGTCGTCGGACTTGATCAAGTCTTAGACGTGAAAGGGATTTACCCTGGGAACGGTCGGGTGAATACTCCATGTGTATAGGCTCTGCAGAGCTTGGGAACCGTTACAGGTGCAAGTCACCAAGAGCTCCAACGTCGCTTACACAATCCGGATATCGAGTCTAGAACTTATGATTGAATTATGTGCTATGAATGATATCTCTAGTTGTGAAGTGTATTGATGATTTCTTTCAGTTAGCTTACCCTTCTTGTTTGTGTTGTCTGCTTTTGCATATTATCCCTTTGCAATGATCACCTATGTTTGGTGGGAGTAGAGCAGAAACCAGATGGAGATGCCCCCTCTTGAGTAGGAGTTGGAGCCTGGCAAGGAGTGCCCACTACAGTTAGATTTCTACTGTATATTTTGAGGGTTTGGGTGTAGTTTAGCATCCTTTCTACCTACTCTTACCTGGTGTATATGTGTTTATAGATGTAGTAGTGTACAGGACTGTACTAGATACATATACTATGTGTGTATGACTGCTACCCCTACTATCTGCTATCTTTGATTATGATATAATGTTTTGTTTGATAATATGAAAAACTATTAAATGGGATGTTACAACAGACATACTAATAATTCGCAATTGGCGATATTTGGACTTATTACTAAACTCGTTATTTATTGGTTATCTTTCAATCAATTTTCAACCATTAACAAATATATTAATATGGTATCAATCAATAAAAATAGTTAATCATTTTAGCACACCAAAAATCGTATAAAAGAAGAAATAATTACTTATATGAGTTAAGAAGCTATGCGAGACTAGTATCCAACCAAGCTGCTAAAATAGTCAATACCCAATAATACATGGAAAATATTAATAATACATTTTTTTTGCCACTAATTAAGATATGTCAAAGTTATACATTTTTATTTATTTTGTGTTTAATAAGTTCCAATTATAATATTTTTAATTTTAGTAAATCCTAATCATTTATATAAAATATATATTAGAATAAATGTATCGTGAGTTACACAATTGTCTTGTGATGGCAAGTGAGTCAAGTTATAATCTGAGAATGAGATTTCTAGTAAGACAATTGTTGAGAAAAAGATTGTTGAAAGTAACATCAATTGTCTCATGACAAAAGTCAAATGGATCATATCACAATCAAATTATAATACTAATGGGTTGTTACGTTCTTAACTACAAATAATTACATTTAACTAATGACTATAATTTTTATAACTTTTAATTGAGTAGTAAGTGCTCGATCTAAGAAGATGTGATAAAGTTGTATTATTATCTTTATCAAGTTTAAGAAGATGCTCACCAATTTAATGAAGATAAAATTCCTGCTTCTAGAATTGCCTTTTGCTTTTGGAATTTAGTGCCGGCTGTGACCTGAAATTTGAGTTAATTTAAGGGAAATTGCAAACATTCATCCATCTTTTGAGATGAAGAAAAGAGAGAAACATGAAATAAAGAAACAGAGAAGAAAGTGTGAAATGTAAAGTCAGAAAAAGTTAGCAATATGAAGGAGAAGAAATTATGAAAAACAAAAGAGTGTATGCTTATAGTTAACATTGATTTATCTGCATGTACTAAATGGGATATGCCATCTTCTTTAATATTTTCTCCTTTTTTAACTTCTTGGATTTTTATAATTTTATTTATTTATTCTTGTTAAAAAAAGATAATATATATTTTTTCCTCTTCATTAACATGTGTTGTTCTTTGCCTATTTTTTTTTTATTAAAAAGAGGAATATTGAATATCCAAAAACCTGTTTGACATGGATTAAAATTAGTATTTGATGTTATTATATTGAGTATTGATTATTTTAATTATTAAAATTAACGTAAACACAGCGCTATCGCATCTGTGTGTATGTATTTTTTAAATATGCATAATATCATATTAACAGGTGATATTGTAGTGTCATTAAGTTAATATATAAAGTAAAATTATATTTATTAAAAATAAAATAAAATATATAAGAGAAGATAAGAAAATAATGTTTATAAATAGGAAAAAAAGAAGAAACAGAAATAAACTGTTTTATAAAAAATTTCTAAAATAACGATCAATTTTTAAAATAATGTAATAAATAGTTATATTTTAAAAAATAAAATTAAAATTTTAAAATATAAAAAAAAAGAGAAAATGTTCTTTATATATTATATACATTATTATTTGACGTTATTTACAGTTTAAAAATTCTTAGAAGAATGGAGGTCCACATCAATTAGATATAATAATTTACATTAATAAGTAAGTCAAACTTTTTTTTTTACTTAATGAGTTTATCAAAATAGACTTAGACATAAATTTTACCGGTCTAAAATGGTAATTTGTTCAATAAAAAGTTTTATATTTGACTATTATTGTTTTAATTTCTAAATATGTGCTAATATTATTGGTTGAGTTTTGTTGTCCTATTCCACCTGAGAGATTATAATTTAATAAACCTTTCCTTTGAATTTTTCTAATTTGAAGAATTAAAAGTGAGTTACTCATTATTTCAAGAATTAAATTAGCCATGTACTTATATTTGAAGCTGTCATGACAATAAGTATCTTAGGAAAATATTTTTGAAAAATTATCTTTAAATTGTGTTTGCTTTGAATATCACAATTTTTAGGTCCCAATTCTAATTAATGTGAAATTTTGTAGTATATACTCAATCGAGTTTCTTAGTTGAGTTAGAAGGTAAAAGTAATATACAGCTTTTATTTCTGTTTTTATATAGACGTTGTAAATATTGAAACTTAAGTTTGCTAAAATAATGTTATTTTGATCGATCATTTGAGCATTATTTGTTTTGGAATTTATACTTTGTCTTCAAATGAGACATCAATAGTTCAAGAATTAGAAATGTACCTTAAATTACTCTAAGTTTCAACTGTAATGTGTGACTTTTGACATATTGAAACACGTCTCCCACTTTAAAACTAAAAAATAAAAACCTTTTTCTTTTTATTAATTGACATATAATTATAATATCTCAAGTTCATTAAAATAATACTATTAGAATTAATTATCACTTTCAAAGAATTATCAACTTTAAGTTGAATATTTTAAGATTTTTTTTTCGTGTTTCAAAAATAAGTTATATATATATATATATATATATATATTATTTTCAAAATTACCATTGTTATTAATACTTCTCTCTTTGAATATATGTGAATACAACCTTCAACTTACTGGGATATTTTAATTTATAAATAATTAATGCGATAAACATATAAATTGAATATTTTAAAAAGTAACAGACGTAATAAAGTGATTTTTATAAATAGAACCAGAGAAAGTATTATCTTGGAATAAGTCTGGGATATCTTTTTTTTTCTTTTCGTATTTATTTATTGGTTTTGAATCTATTTTCTGTTTTTTTTTTCCCTGAAACTACACAAAACAAACTTTAAGAAGCTACTGCTATTTACACTCCCCTTTCGCTTTTTGTTCCAAACTATCTGCTAACCACACCCCTTATCCCATCTCTTTCTTCTAATTTTAACAAAAATGGAATGCAGCAAAAAAATGTAGTTCATAAAGAAAAAAAATCAAATTTCTATTTTTTTAAAAATTATTATAATTGCAATAAAATATAATTTTACATATATATTAAATTTAAAATTAAAAAAATTATAAATATTTTTTTTTTAATTTACATGAACGACTTCATGACCTCGTAAAGTCTAAGACTTTTTACTGATTTTTTTTGTGTTATTGTCGGTCGAACATTAAAAATACAATCTATTAACATTTTAAATATTCTTTTAATATATTTTAAAATATCAAAATTAATATTAGAAAATCCAAATTCAATTGTGCATGCATTTGCATGGCATTTGATAAGGAAAGGCCCCACCTTATCCAGAAGTTAAGTGTAAAATACTGAGAAAAAAATGGAAAAAAGAAGAGGCTCTTGTTCTCTGCATATCTGGTTTCTAATCCAAACCAAATCAACCTTCCGCCACGGAATGGGGAGACATGGCTCTCACTGCCGCTCTTTCTTCTTCTCTTTCTTCCGCCGCCGGAATATTCCCTCGCCCCACTAAAACCACACCCTCCAACACTTTCCCCTCCTCCACCACCTTCCACCACCACCGTCACCACCACCACCACTCTTTCTTCTTGCGAGGTTTCACTTCTTCTCTTTCTCCTTCACACCTTTTTACAACGTTTAATTTCTCATGCATGCATGCATTCATAATATAAAATACTGAGTTGATAGTTTCAGTAGAATTAAAAGGGTTGTTTTGATTCATCAGATCGTCCTTGATTATAGTTTCATTAATTAGTACTTTTATAATTTTGATTCGTCTTATTTCCTTTCCTTCTCTTTCATTACTTGAGAAAAAGTTTACCAAAATAATCTTAGTATATATATATATATATATATATATATATATATATATATATATATATATATATATATGTATGTATGTATGTATGTATGAGTTAGTGCCATATGTTGATGTGTATGTAAGATGTTTTGCAGTTGCAAATGATGCTGATAGGAGTGAAGTTTCATCTGATACTGGAACCAAGGCACCATCATATTCAGAAGCTGATAAGATGGTTGATGGTATGGACTTTGGTGAGCTTTGCAATGAGTTTGAGTGCATCAGCAGCCCCTTGGTAGAATCTACTGCAAGACAACTTGCACGAGATATACTTGAACAAAGGGAGGGAAATCGAGCACTTGGAATCTTTGCTGTTTCTGTCACATACAAGGTCTTGCTTTAATTCTCCTTAACACACACCACATGTTCTATATATGGTCTGTTCCGCGTTTTCATCAAGAAAACAACATGCTTCATTTCTGGTGACAGTGGTTCCCCTTTGTGACAGACAGAACAAGGGATAGCAGTTTGTTTTCTTCATTGAATTTTTATGCCAATGAAGAGTCACATTATAGTAAGGGGAAACAGAAAGGTTATTCAAATAATGATAATGTTTCACTAGGACATTAGGCACAATAGTTTTATGTAAAAATGTAGCATACAATGTTGTTGGAGTAATATTATTATGGTTTTTGATATAAACAGATTGAATGATTAATTGTTTAATTGATATTTCTTTGGACGGTTCTCTCTAGCTGGATTTCATGTTATGTCTATGATTCTGTTATCGTGTTCAGGATCCTATCAGAAGTTTTACTGGTCGTGAGAAGTATAAACGAGCACTGTGGGCTACTGGTGCACTAGACAACGCATCTGTGGTGAGCTCAATTTCTAGGATCCTTCTCCTAAAGCAGCAAATCCATGAAACAGGGATATTGTGTTGTTCTTCTCATTTTATAGCTACCCTTGCTTGATAAATGCTTTGTTTTTTTAAGTTGGTAGGCTGGAACAACACTTAGGCTACATATTACTAGTATCAATTGTTGAACACCTTAGGAAAGAAAATAACTACATCAGATTGAGTTTTTATTGTTGTAGTTTTCATTTTTTTTTAAGATAGACTCTTCCAAAGTGACAAAATGTGTAAAGGTGTGAGTGCACTTTGAAAGTTATTTTATCCTGTAATTTTTTCTCACCTAGTAATACTAGAGGATAGATTAGAAACAAAAATTAATGTGGTGTTGCTGTAATGAAATAAAATAATCTTTCCTAAATATACGAACAATAAGTCAGTGTTACAGTTTCTAAAATTGTTTATGTGATGACAGACTGTGCAGGAAATGGTGATGCTGTCAACCAGTGTTTTGAGTATCAAATGGACAATAAGAGGGAAGCCAAAATCTGTTATTGGAGGAGAAGATTTAGTACTTAGAATTACTTCCAAATTTACTCTTAACCAAATTAGTGGTCAAGTCATTGAGCATGAAGAGTTTTGGGACTTATCAGCTTCATCTGCTAGTGCTCAGACATTTTTCTGGACATCACGTGCTCTCTTCTCTGCTATTGAATCTGTCAAAGACTTGGCAGACAATGCTAAGAATTTGAGTAGTAAAATTTCAACCAAAAAAGAGAACTTGGAGATGTATCCAGATCCTTCAGGAGATCCAACCAAGGTTAATTCTTTTTCTTCTATAGATAAATTCTAAATGCCAGGCTTCAATGTCCTACCTTTTCTCATATTGGGTACTTTCTATTTTACTTAAATTAGTTAAATGCTTAATCATAGTTTATATATTGGCACCTAAATGATCAAGTGACTTTGACTTCAAAGTGATGTTTGAATAGGTATATAATGAGTACTTATTAAATTCCATCTCATTTTCTTTTCTTTCAGGTGTTTGTCGGTAAGTTTATCCAAATATAAGCAAATTCATATTCCACTTTCTTAAACTCAACCAAACATACCTTCATAATCAATCAAGTTGTTCAAACCTTAAGTTTATGCCATTGCATTCATTCTCACAAGAATCTGATTATATGAATGCTTTGCAAGAAATATTAGCCTACACATGAAAATTAGTACATATGCCATTTTTTTTCGTGAGTTGTTGATTGCTTTTACTTTTATTCAGTTCTTCCAGAGGGATGATAGTTTTCAACGGGATGCATACCAGATTGCACTATTCCTGGCAGTTATTTATTTGGTGGTACAGTTTCTAAGGACAACTTTGTAGAATCATCCTTCCTTTATACCAACTCAACTTGTATCTTCTACAATAGTTTATCATTATAAATTGTGATTATCAGCTTATATAGTCATCAGGTTGTTCTGTCAAAATTACAAGTAAATATGTATGTTCTTATTTGTGAGTGTGTCTATAAAAATCAGACAATTCTGTTGGAACTTTTGGCAGGTTCTTCTGATACCACAGCCTCAAAGGACCATTTGATTATTCTGCAACAAAACAGGCTAACAAATATTCAGGATGTGTGTGATATTTTGTTTAAAACAGAAAAGTTTTACCTCTTAATGGGGGAAAGCCAAAACCAACCAGGATCAGATGACAACATAAAGTGAAGAAATTGTAGCAGTAGTTGGTATATGGACTATTCTTGTTTAGCACAATAGGTATAAATAACATAACCAACTAGAATTTTTCAAGTATACTAAAATGGTTTAACTCATATATTAGAGGTTTAAACCATTTTTAAACCAAAACAGTTCTTGATATATAAATTATATTAGAGATTTAACTCATTTTGTTATAAGATAAATATTGCATAAAAACTTCCTATTCTTTGTTTAGTCAATTGAACCCTTTTTGTGATAAGTGAAATATGGTTTTGCTATTGATTTTCTTTGGCTCAAAACTATCAAAATAATATTTTTCATTCAAGTATTTACATATTTGTTATGCCATTGGAATATAAAATGTACTTTCTAAAATTAGGCAAATTCTTTAACTATTACATATTTAAACAGTTTTTTTTTTTTTATGGTTTTTGAATAGGATAAACAATTTAGTCAACTTCATTTATGGTGATTTTAAGAAAAATGGTTAAAATTTAAAGTTTTAGATGGAAGAATTTTTGACTCAGGAACAACTGTTTATGCAGTTGTACTTTAAGGGAACAGAAGAACAATTACAGTTCATAAATTATTGCATGAGGTTTCAAAAATGTCCTTTCTGATAGATGGTACCCAACCATGCATTCTAGGTGTAATTTGATGCCCATTTCTTCAATCACAACAAATGACCATTTCAAAATGTGATTAAGAAAGCTATATTCATTTTTGCAGGTGGAAAGTACAGTGTGATTTACTCAGCAAAAAATTATGGATCTTACATGATGAACAGTTTACAATAAACTATTTTTTAACAATTTTCCTATGCAGCAATAATGCAATATCATCACAAAAATGATATTGTGTCCTTTAGAACTTTATGCCTTTTCTCTTTTAAAAAAAATTATACAAGGAGACAATTGAAAATAACTCAGGAATCCCTCCCCTATCCCACTTCTTTTTCTATGTAGTCGAGAAATAGTAAATTTATTCCAATGAAGCTTACCATCAAGGAATTATGTTACAACAAATTGAAATAAATACCACCCCCTCTATTACACTGTTGATTTAAGAGCTTAGAATTGTAATAAGCATCATTAAGAGCGTTAATACACTTCCTATTATCACGGTGGAAGCTGAAGAAAGATCATGTGAGCTCACTGCATATACCTTTCCAGTTTCATCATCCTTCACTTTGATGCTGGAAGAGCCTACACAACCAACAACACAATTCTTAAGTCATCTTCTAGAACATGTCTGTTCAACAAATTTATTAGTAAAAGACTATAAAAGTGTCATAACATCAATTAGATATTAGACCAAATATAATATATAAGTGGATATAAATTTCACACCTTACAAACCGATTTTGTGGAGTTAAGTTAAACTTAAAATCCATTTCTTAATATGGTTTCAAAGTCATGAGTTAACCTATTCTAGTAAATTTTTTTTTTTTAGTCTATTGTTTCATCCGTTATTGGACTGCTATTAGACCACCTATTAATGTCTAGTTTCACGTACAAGATATATATAACTTAACGTGAGGAATGTATTGCGTTAAGCTTAAAATGCATTTCTTAACAATAATGGAAGCAAATAGAAATATAATAAATAGTCCTAGAACATATAATAATTCCTTGATGACAAGAATATCAAAGGTAGGACTAGATTGATGGAATATGATTGTTATTAGCAAATATTGGAAGAAACAATCCTAGGTGATATCATTGGTAATATAGCCTTAAGAAATTTAGCATGTAATAAGAGGGTACGTACAATTGTAGTCGGTCCATCCAATGGTCATGTTTTCAAGATCATATACAACTAACTTGTTTGACAGCACCAAATCTGCAATAGGAAACAATTCCATGTAAATAAATGATTGTCATCCAATGACACTAGTTTCCAAAATGATCAGAAATTTTGAATTACCATCAATGAGGTTATGTCTATTATTAAATTTTACCACACAGAACAAGGAATGTACAAACATGATATGAAAGTTTTTAATTTAACAAAAACAGCTATCATATAACAGAAACAGACTCTTCAGCTCACAACATTATATGCAAGTTCTTAATTTAAGATAAGAGACAATTAAGAATAGAATGCATAAATCAAAAACAATAATAACCAGTAAATAAATTATATTATAAGTGAATCATAATTCAATTTTCTTTTAATAACATTTCAGCTAAGCTGACATCTCAAAGCAAACTTCGAAAATTTACCTCCAAGAAGAATTATTTCTTGTCCATCCTTAGTTTGTGCCATACTTTTTTGCCAGCCAACACACCACATGTTTTCCTGAGTACAATGACAAAAGAAAAAGTAATATTAAGAAATAACAATATTGAACATCTGAAACATATTTTTCAAAATTTAAATTTTCTCCAAAAAAATTGGGCACGTTATGAAAAGCAGATTGCCCTGAAAACTCTCCAATGGTAACTTAAATTTACAGGTGTAGTCAACAGTGAGGTGAAGATAAATAAACCAGTTAATTTTCAAGTCCATAATAAAGCACCTGGTAAATTTAATTTCCAAGAGGGAGAAATTAATTCAGGCAATAGGTTAAACTTTATGGTATAGTATCCATACAAAAATAAACTTGTATATTGTTTGACTGGTTAAACACGTAGCAGCCACAAAGGTTTTCATCAAATTAGAATATGTATATACGAGGAACAAATACTTGTTCAAATTTCACTCACTTTAAACAGGAATAGGTAATCATGAGGATAAGTTGTCAGAGTAAGTCCCTCCTCAAACGTAAACTTGACATTTGGAAATCCATTATCAACACTGCAAAGTTACAATGGTCAACAAAAGTTAAGAGATGCATATGCAAGAAAATAGATGCATATGCAGGAAAAGAATCATGAAAGAACATCTCAAGAGTGGTATTTTAAGAAAGTTCCTTCAATGCATCCTTGGATATTAAAAAATCCTCACAGTACCTACCAGATTCATTCACTTCATCAATAATCTAAACAGTAATTTTAAAGTCAATAAATTGATTATGTCAAAGCTCTGCCACTGCTAAAATTCAAAAATAACAAAAAAACACAGTTTTTGTCAAGCCATAAATTATGGTAATGCTCTGTATATGTAAATTAAATAAATGACAAATCAAATAAAGAGGTCATCACACCTTAATATTGGAAAATGATACTTATGTCAAAAGAAAATTGAAGCAAAATAAAGTCACAGAGATGAGTATCATACTTATCATCAAAACGGAAACATGTAAATTGTTCTTCAACAAGATATAATTTCATTCCAGGCTGAGCAGCCAAAACCTATCACAAAGAAGAATAATCATGAGAATTCAAGTAGAAAATATTGATTTACTTAACTCTTAAAATTACTCTTACCTTGTCTAATACTTGCTCATAAACTGAGGATGGAAGATAAGCCAGAGTGGTACCACTATCTATAATTGTTCCCCTCCCACTTGAAAAATCAAATATATCTGTGGGGAGTTGTATAATGTCCCCACCAACCTCCAAGTCCTTCATAATCACATTGTAGTGTGCCCTAAAATAGTCAGTAGACTACAGTTAGAACATAATTCCAGTACCAAAACTTAAACTTGATTTAAACCACATTAGAAGAATCTGATATAACATCTGCAAAATAATCAGAGCTCTCAGAAAGTTTTGCTGCATTGCTTATGTCAGAGATTTCACAATGAATCCATCTTCCTAAAAGATGACGGCCTTACAAGAATAAAATATGAAGAAAAGAAAACTTTATTCAGTTGTGTATGGGATCAATTTGCCCCTCAAGTGGACCACAGAAAACAAAAGGACTTATCTGCAATATCCAAAACAATATCGATAAAAACCCATTACATATTATTTGTGTTCCACTTATATATCTCACATTTATAGTATTTTCATCAATTGGTCAATTTTATACCATAATCATAAGGTTTTTACTTAATATATCAAGACAATAAAGAATTCAAAAGTCAATAATAATCTTCAAAACTCATCAGAAATTAAATGGAAGTACCCTTGTCATTCAATATATACTACACTAATCAATCAAAGTACAATTATCAAACAACAAATCAAATACAGTTAGTTACAAGAAATATAACATGGTATGGGAACAAAAGGCTAAGACGATTCCGCACATACATTTTTGGTACCAATGAAGTTTTGTTAAATTTTGGCTGCACTACTTCCCCAATGGCAAATACTCCTCCTCCATTGTAACTGTCAAGACAGTGGGAAAATACCCTTTTCACCTTTCCAGCTGCAGCAAGTTGTGAAAGCACAGACGCATTTGATTGTCCTAAACCAACTATTCCATCAAGGGATTCATCAGAACCTGAACTCAGTGTCCCAGATTGTTTAGCTCCACACCTATCAGCAAGTGAATATTCAGGAAGAAATAAAACACAAATGGAATGATGACCTTTTTCTTTATGTATTTACCAACCAAGGAAGAAGCAATATTATAGCTCCAAGCAAAACAGAAAACAAAAGCCTAGTGCTATGAAGAAGCACTTCCTATGCAGAGGGTCTAGGGAAGGGTAACCATGACCTTTGGCTCACTAAATTACGCATGTGTTAGATGTGAAGAGTTATAAATTGCACTCACCCAAAAATAACAGTGCTATTATCTGGTACAGTACTGTGATCACCATTGGCTCGGTCGAATGTAATATAATCCTTAATATAGGACCCAGAGGTTGTACTTCCATCTCCATAAGTTATGCTGTATGGACAGGCCATGTCTTTTGTGCAGCCAGAAATAGGACCATTATATGTGGAAGTGCAAAAGTCATCGTTACAACCAACCAAATTTGAAGTTGTGGATTGTGCAGGGTCGTAGAGGGTTAAGTCCATCTGCAACATGATAATAATAGGGTAAAACCTACATTGGTAATATAAGAATATCACATAACTCATATGTCACCTCATGTATCCAAAATGTACAACATTTGATGTTAAACCAATCACTAATCAATCACTCTGATTCAAGAACAAATGAAGCAAACATGTACCGTGCATTCTAGCATAACAACTTTCGATATACTTAAATTTTAACCAAATGGCATGAATGTTGAAACAGTAAATTAAGTGTGGATACATACACCAAGACCACTTTTCCTGGGACATGTTGTGCAGCCAACACAATTCACCCACAGAATATCACTCCCTGTATCAACTTGCACATAGTAGTCCTTCGCGGGAGAGCCAAGCCCAATTTTTGTATAATACAGCCTGAACAGATTACACAAACAACATCAAACACGCAAATAAAAAATGGAGACAACCTTCAGAGCATGCAACACACAAACCACACATGATCGAGCACAAAAAAAAACAAGATTTACATGTGAAAAACAAAAATGTGAAGAGAATAAAGAGGAGGGAAAACAAACGGACCCATTTGAATTGGCACGACCATTGCCACCGAGAGGGATATCAACGGCAGAGAGAAACCTTCCTCGGCGCTGAGCATCGTGATCTTTCATAGCAGCAAGGTTTTCAACGGAGCCTTTGAATTTGCGTTCGACAGGGAAAACCAATTTGGCATTGGCAACACAAAAAAGTTGCAAAAGAAACAACCCCACAAGGAAAAACGCCAATCTTTCTTTAAGATCCATTTTTTGGGGTAAAGGGTAGCTTCAAGAAAAAGCAACAACGAAGAACAACAACACGGAAACAACAAAAGACTAATTCAAAACCATTGCCGACCCAGACAGAACATAAGGGTCGGTGAATGAAACAAAGAAGTGGGATAGGGGAGGTATGAAGAAACAAACAAATACAAAATGAAAGTGACGCAACTTTGATAAACACGGACATACGAGAGCGAGCGAGCGACAAATGGAGAAAAAAGAGGGAATTTCGCGGTTTCAATGCTAAACGACACATCTTGTACAACATATTTAGAATATATATGTTCATGTTTTAAAAGGCTTAACCATAAATAAACAAGATTGTTCCTTGTCACTGTAAATTTAACGTTCTTTTCTCTCTCTTATTTTTGGTTCTTTTCTTTGTTTCGCGTTGTTCAGGTTGTTCCTTCTTCTTCTACCTGTTCTTTTTCTTGTAATCCAATTTTCAGTGTCACTTTTTTTCATTCCAAACATGCCCCATTGACTCCACTTTGCCACCTATTCATTCACCCCATTTTTCGAACAAAACATAAACATGCATCACACGCATGCATCATGCATCTTCTTCAACAATCACTAGTGTAAACACAGGCGCGATAGGCGCTATCGCGCCTGTGTGTACGCATTTTTTGAATTATATTAATAATTGATGATATTGTAATGTTATTAATTTAATAAACAAAATAAAAGTATATTTATAAAAAATAAAATAAAATGTACGGAGAAAATAAGAGAAAAATAACTGTTGATGAATAATAAGAGAAAAAAAGAAAAAGGAGATAAGTAAATAATTTTATAAAAACTTGTAAAAGTAACCGTTAACTTTTAAAAATTTAATAAATAATTAAATTATAAAGGGTAAAGTTGGAATTATGAAATATGGACACAAAAGAGGGAATCCCCTTTATACATAGTTATAGATAAAAATTATATTAACAAAAATTAAAAAATTATATTAAATAATTCTGATATACAAAAATATTATATTAAATATTTATTTATTTTACTCTCCTAAATATTAAAGTAGCTGTGATCTCAACTCGGAAATTTCTTCCCTTAAAAAAAAAAATGTTAACTTTTCACTTTTCTTTTTATTCCACATTCTTTATCTACTCAATCATGAAATACAAGAAAACTACCAATATTAAAAATTGGTTTTTGTAGAATTTTGTGACACTCAATTAATACTAAAACAAATATCTAAGCTGATGTCTTCACGTTTGAACAAACTAGTTACCGTACCAACCAATTGTTTGTTTATGTTTATCCAAAATTTGGTACTTTATTTTGTTGTAGTTTGAAAACTCACCCCTTTCTGAAGACAATTGTTGGGGCACAGTGTCCATTTTGGGTGGCTTTCTTTTGTGCTCATCACAATGGCATCGAATCCTGCAACTTGCAACATAGAAAAGTACGCTGAAGAATGTGCAAAGAAGTCTCATTAGATATTTTAGTGTAATCGACGAAATAAAAAAAAAATACTTTTATGATATTTTATTCCTTTTAGCAATAATTATTAGGTAGATGGACACACAGTAGGCACTTTCTACGATATGGAGAATATGGTTCATGAGAGAGCCACCAATCGATTAATATATTCAAGTATTGGATTCTATCCGTTGTATATATTATAATCGCTCTTAATTAAATAATTAACCATACTTAATCTAAATATGATGGACAACATTGAATTACAACTAGAGATGATAAATAAACTCGTCTCCGTAGATATTGTCCGAACTCGTTCCTATTTTGACGGGAAATTCCCGCATTGACTGGGTATGAGTATAGGTATGGGGAATCTCCGACTTTTTCAATTGGGTATGTGGATGGTTATGGGATGTACATATCCCCGCTATAATACCCGTCCCCGTCATATCTCCGTCATCATTTAAATTATTAAAATATTCACAATTAATTAAGTAACCCTATATATATATATATATATATTCAATTTTTTATTTATTCTAATTATTTGGTTTATCATGAAACTCATTCTCATCTCCAATATATTTTTCATCTTATCATAACATTTATGTAATTATGTTAAAATGATATATGTCAATTAAAAAAATTTTATGTCTCATATTTGAATATTTCTATTATTTTTTAATATTTTTATTTATTGTATATTTTCCTTTCACATGAGTATGTTTAATACTCTCAATTTAAGTGTTTAATAGCATAAACCTTTCATTTACTAGGTAATATAAAAAAAATTCTTTACTTATTTTT
>Ga0214542_1007448_pt1 | contig 19023 bp, 17 predicted proteins | sample CNSS1metaG_FD_160096 | JGI IMG/M metagenome (GOLD analysis project Ga0214542, IMG submission 160096) | Root nodule microbial communities from cowpea collected in UCLA plant growth center, Los Angeles, California, USA - CNSS1 | ecosystem: Host-associated > Plants > Roots > Nodule | place: USA...
CGGAGTGTTGCGCAAGTCCCCCAAGATACAACAAGAACTTCTCGAATTTTTCGAGGATCTCAGAACTAGCAAGGTACTCTAAAACGAGTAAGTAATTAGACCCAACCCAGAATAATAAGATGAAGGAGGAACTAAGAGAACAAAAGATATAGGAGAGGCGAATGAAAGCTCAAGTGGTGTGTCTTGGAGGAGGCAAATGACATATATTTATAGATGGGAAAGGAGCTTGTGAATGGTGAACAACGGTAAAAAATTAAAGACCAAATCAAAATTGATTTTGAAATAATGGCCAAATCAACACTGAAACACCAAGGCTTGCAGCACAATTACGAATGAACCTAGATGATATTAAGAATCAAAACATGGTCTCTAAAATAGACTTGCAACGCATCATTGATTGGTTCAAAACTGCTGTCATATGCAAAGATCTTGTTTCTAGACTCTTCTTCCCTTTTGAAATATTCTCTATTTCCCAACAATCCCACACATATTACAAAAGGGAGATATATAAGAAAAACAAAATCTTGGGTCTAAACTAAGATGTAATGCATCAGAGTTGGTATAGCAAGCTATATGAACCAGTCTTAGACAGATAACTTAACACACAATGTAGTTGGTACAACAAACTATATGAACCAAAGACACTTGATGTGTGTTAGTGGTTTATTAATAACAATACACCCCCACAATCTTTGTTGTTAATGTTGTGTTGCGCTTACTAGGCCATGTGCGTGCTCGGTATTCATGAGTGTTTTAAAGATCATGCCAAGATCTCATACAAACGGCCCCACTTGACACTTATATAGGTGATTTCATCAAGTGTATAAATCATTAAAACTTTGTTTAAACTAAAATTCTTACACCACATAGAAATTCAATTTACAAAGTTTATCCTTTCAATAATTCAGCCTTTAGCACTTTCATGCACACCATAGGAATGGACATAATTGATTTAAAATCAGTTTAATCCTATCAGAACTAATAAGTGACTTGTTTTTACCCATATAAACCTTATTCATGGGATCTCTAATCACAAATGTTTGGTTACCATCACTTGTTTGTTTGCAACTCGTTTAAGTCTCATTCCCCTCAATGTTTATAAAATCATATTCCTTCCCAAGGGTTTTGTCAGAGAGTCTGTTAAATTTTGTTCTGACTTCACATAATCAATGGAAATAGTTCCACTCTTTAGCAGCTACTTAACCAGATTATGTCTCAATTGTATATGTCTATTCTTTCCATTATAGTTTTTGTTTTTAGCTATAGCTATTGCCGATTGGCAATCACAATGTATAGATATAGATGGGGTTGGTTTCATTCCTAAAGAAATGTTTGCTAAGAAGTTTTTCAACCACTCAACCTCACTATTAGCCATTTCGAGAGCAACAAACTCAGATTTCATTGTTGTTCTTGCAATAATTGTTTGCATGGTTGATCTCCATGTAATAACACCACCCCAAGTGTGAATACATAACCACTAGTGGATTTTGTCTCATCTGAATAAGAGATTCAGTTAGCATCACTGTACCCTTCTAGTACAGCAGGAAATCCACTATATTCAATGGCATAATCCATTGAACCTCTTAAGTATCTCATAAGCCTTGCGAGTGCATCCCAATGTTCTTGATTAGGACATTGAGTGTACCTACTCAATCTACCTACTGCATAAGCAATATCAGGTCTTGAAAAGCTCATTAAGTGCAGTAAGCTCCCAGTTATCTGGGCATACTGAGGTTAAGAAATAAATTATCCTCTATTTTTCATTAATTTAGAGTTAGTATCATAAGGGGTACTCACTGGTTTAAAGTCATAGTATCCAAACTTCCTAAGAAGTTTCTCAATGTATTGTTACTGGGATAGTAATATACTATCTCCCTTCCTTATGATTCTTACACCTAAAATCACATTGACTTCACCCATATCTTTCATTTCAAACTTGTATCCTACAAACAATTTAGTTATAGAGATTATGTCAATGCATGTACCAAAAATTAACATGTCATCCACATACAAACATATAATGACACATTCACCATTTTCAGATTTAGAGTACACACATTTATCAGCATCATTAGGTGAAAAACCATCACAAAGTAAGACATTATCTAACTTTTCATGCCATTATTTTCGTGCTTGTTTTAACCCATACAAAGATTTTAAAATTTTGCACACCTTATTTTCTTGACCAGGGACAACACACCCTTCAGGTTGAGTCATATAAATTTTCTCCTCTAATTCACCATTCAGAAAAGCAGTCTTAACATCCATTTGGTGTATCACTAGCTTATGAGTAGCTGCTAGTGCTAACAAAACACGAATAGAGAAAATCCTAGTCACAGGGGCAAAGGTATCAAAGTAATCTATGTTAGGTTTCTGAGTAAAACCTTTAGCTACTAATCTTGCCTTATATTTATCTATGGATCCATTAGGGTGATACTTTTTCTTAAAGATCCACTTACAACCAACGAGTTTTGCTCCTTTAGGCAAATCTACTAATGTCCAACTATTATTTTTCTCAATTGATTCAATTTTAGTCTTAATAGCCTTATCCCACTGTTTTGCATCAAGAATACTAGTAGGCTCTAAAAAACTTGTTGGATCATTTTCAACTAGATATGTATAAAAGTCATCTCCAAAAGAATTTTTCTTCCTCTGTCTTTTACTTCTTCTTAAACCCTCACATATGGCATCACTATTATTATTTATAGGTTGTTCGACTGTATCATTAACCTTTAAAGGAAATATGTTAGAAAACCTTCAACATTTTTTGTCTCCACAATAGTATAATGTTCAATCACATCACTTTTAAGAACAAGAAACTTATAGGCAGCACTATGTTCAGCATAACCCAAGAACATACAATCATAGGTTTTGGAGCCTATTTTCCTTTTCTTAGGATCGTCTAACATTACTTTAGCTAGGCACCCCCACACTCTCAGATATTTAAGATTAGGTTGATACCCTCTCCATAACTCATAGGGAGTTTTACCCGTTTTCTTATGAGGTATCCTATTTTGTAAAAAGCATGCAGTAAGAAGGGCTTCTCCCCAAAGGTTATCAGGTGCACTAGAACTAATAAGCATGGCATTCATCATTTCCTTAAGAGTTCTATTTTTCCTCTCAGCTACTCCATTAGACTTAGGTGAATATGGTAGGGTTACTTAATGGATAATACCTTCTTTCACACAAAAGTCATTAAAAAACACATATTCACCACCTTTATCTAATCCTTTATTTTTCTTATTCAATTGATTTTCTACTTTTGCATTATAAGTTAAAAACACATCAAAAGCTTCACCCTTACGTTTGATTAAGTACACTTTGGTGTATCTAGAATAATCATCTATAAAGGTTATAACATGTTTTCTTAGTTATTTTGGATTCTACACATACATCACATTTACCACTTTGCTTATCATGCATATTAATTAATCATAGTCATTGCTATTTCATAACATACGAGAAATTAACATGGCCTAATCTAGCATGCCACATACCATATGAGTCAACGATATAAGCAGAAGAACATTATTCATTTATAATTTCTGAAATATTGAGTACAAAGAGACTTTGATCACAATATCTCTTCCGCACAAAAACATTATTTTTTGTCATTACAATCTTGTCAGATTCGAATGACACTTTAACCCTCACTTTTCCAGCAGTGCTACAGAAATTAGATTAACTCTGATAGAGGGCACATGTAGCACATCAATCAAGGCCAGAGTCTTCCCATATGTGTGTTTTAGAAGAAGCTTTCCTTTTCCAAGGACTGGAGTTGTCCTGGAATCACCAAGATAAACATGTTTTTCTCCATCCCCTACACTAGTGTAGGAGGTAAAAGCACTCCTGTTTGCACATATGTGTTGGGTAGCACCAGAGTCTACCACCCACATTGGTCATAAGATTTAGTTGAGAAACGTTCGCAACTATAATATCTTCCCCTTGGCTATATTTGCCCTAGGAGGATTGTTGTTTCTTGCTCTACACCTGCACTGAGGTGCAAGATGGCCTGACTTCTCACATACAAAGCAATTACCTTTTTTCTTAAAGACGGGGTTAGATCCATTAGGACGGGTATTTCGACAGTTATTTTTCCTTTTGTGATCAGGTTTGTTCTCGTACCTTTTTGAAGCAAGTTTATCTTCTACCATGTTTTCCTTTGCAGATAGTGCTTTGGCCCTTGCTTGTGCTTGTGTTTCAGTTGTTGTTTATAGTCAGTCCAAGACGACGACAATTTCTCAATCAGAAGTTCTGAAACAAACTCATCATGCATAAGTATGTTTTCTGCTTTGATATCTTCAAGTAGATAGTGGTATTCGTTGATTTGAATCTTGATGTCTTTATCTTCAATCATCTCCCAAAGGTAGTAATTCCTTATGATGAATCTTTATCAGACGATGTCTTCGGCAGTATATTTGAGAATCAATGAATTCTAAATTTCTTTTTGCATCACATCGAACAAATCATTAGACAAGACACTAAGTAAGGTGTGTCGGCATACCTTATTTGCATGAGTCCAATCTTGAACTTGTTTGGCACTGAATTCGTCAGGTTTTTAAGTTGAGAGAGTCATAGCTACTCCATACATGTCTAAAAGAGTAGACACACGTTCTTGCCAGCATCGAAAATTCTGCCTAAAGAATACCTTAATTTTTTATATATTCGGAAATGGTTTCGCAAAGACATGCTAAGTTCCAAAAATATTTTGATTCTCCAATGTAGTAGAGTTATTGTTGTTGTCAGCCATAAGTCCTTAAGATTGTTGTAAATAACTGACAAATCACGAACAAAAGGATATTTCCTGAGGCGTGTAAAATCACTGCCCTTAAGGACTTATCCGCGGTGTGTTGCGCAAGTTCCTCAGGATACAACAGGAACTTCTTGGATCTTCCGAGGATCTAAGAAATAGCAAGGTACTCTAAAACGAGTAGGTAATTAGACCCAATCCAGAATAATAAGAGGAAGGAAGAACTAAGAGAACAAAAGATATAGGAGAGGAGAATGAAAGCTAAGTGGTGTGTCTTGGAGGAGGCAAATGACATCTATTTATAGATGGGAAAGGAGCTTGTAAGGGTGAGCAACGGTAAAAAATTAAAGACCAAATCAAAACTGATTGTGAAATAATGGTCAAATCAAAACTGAAACACCAAGGCTTGCAGCACAATTACGGATGAACCTAGATGGTATTAGGAATTAAAACATTGTCTCTAAAATAGACCTGAAACGCATCATCGATTGGTTCAAAAGTGTTCTCATAAATGCAAAGATCCTGTTTCTAGACTCTTCATCCCTTTTGAAATATTCTCTATTTCCCAACATTTTTTGTATAATTATTTGCAAATACCGTAGATAGAGATATCTTTGTCATCCCTATTTAGTACCAACCTCACAACCTTCACACTAAGAAACTCCCTTTCAAAGTATTTAAAATATATATTAATTGATATTTTGAACAATAAGAAAGTATTATGTGTGGGTAGAGTATATATGCATTACTTTAGGGGTTGGAGTCGAACAAACAAACAAAAATTGCCACAGTATATTGGGATAGGATAAATTTGTACTTTACGAATAAAAAATAACGAAACGAACCCCTACTTATATTATAATTCTGTATCATGTAATTAGTTGATTGACTAATAAAGAACAATGCAACAATATATGAGTTATCCAAATAAGATCTTAAAATCTCAATCATAAACAATAAAAAAACTTATCTGTATTTGAGGTTCTTTTAGACAGATTATTTAGAAGTGTTGTACACTCTGGTTTAATTATGGATTTTTACATCTTATTCTTAAGTTGTTCATACAAATAAATGAAAGTTTTGATTAATTTTCTATTAAATTTGAAGGGTGAAATTATTAGAGTTGTGAAATAATTTTTTTTAAATCCTCAAATTTTACTAAAAGTTAGTAGCATTCATCCTGATACAAACATTACATATGAGTTACTCAAATATGATCTTAAAATCACAAACAATAACTTAATTTTTCTGTTGTTAATGGAACCATTTTTAGAAGTCAACAGAATATATTAGAAGTGAGGTTTAAGTCTAATTTAACCCTACAAAATCGGTTTGTAAGGTGAAGTTTGCATCTCACTGGTTAGAAATAGACTTTAAACCTAATTCAACCTCGAAATAGACTTTAAACATAATTCAACCTCACAAAACCAACTTAAAAAAATCAGCTTGTAAGCACCTCATTTATATATTATAAAATTATCTTATTTCTAGTCGAGACTACGTAACATATTCAAGACATATAGCTGTTTTTTTTTCACAAATGAAGAATAGGTCTTGCCGTCCTGGGACGACACAAAAATTTAATTTTGTTTTTTACAACGGAGTGATGTCTGATTCAAACGGTTTTCAACCATTTAGGTACCATTATTGTACCAGTTTGTTGGCTGATTCAAATTGTGTAACCACTCTAAGCATCACTTCGTACTAATTTACTACCAACAAAAGACCAATTCAAGTTACTGAAGCTCTCTAGAAATATGAATGCAGCACGTCGTAATTAAAATCACTATAAAATTCACAAACCATAATTTCATAGAAGAAAGAAAACGTGTAGAAGAAGAAGCACAAAAAACTCTAAAAAAGAAAAAAAAAAAAAAAAGACAAGGTCTTGATTCTTGGTCTGTGTTGAAGAAGTAGTTAGTGAGAAAAAAAAGCACCCTATTATTTTCAATTTTAAACGCATGAATTGTGCTTTCCACTCTGTAGTGTAGTGTAAGCGCGGCAAAATAAAAATAAAAAAACGTAGCTTATGACTTCATGTTGCATTAAATTAAATATAATTATTATTAAATGTAACATCGCTGGCTCCATTTTTTTGGCGGGGCCATCCTGTTAGATCCGTTATCAACGGTCTCAAGCGGACATCTCTAAATTTTTAGATTCTATTTATCTGTTTTATTTAAGTTAAAAAATAAGAAATTGAAGTAGAAAAATTATTAAAAAAAATAAAAAATTAGTAATTTTTTCAACAAGAGTTAATCATTGAAAAAAAAAATAAAAATAAAAATTCGCAGCGTGATCTGGTTTGTTTGTAATAATTTAGTTATGTTATGGGGAGGAAAATGAAGAAGCGCGATTAAAGGAATGATTTTTACCAACGCGTCTTTGAATAATAATCACTTCAACACATTTCTCCTACCGTTGAGTAACGGTACATTAAAATATCCAAAGACACAAACCCTAAAGTCAAAAGCCTACATAGTAATTATTTGCATGCCACCTGTCACTGAAACGTTATACCAATCTGTATTGTATATAAATATGTATGTTACTCATGATGACAACAATATTCACGCAAACGCGTAGGTTGTTGTCTTGTCTTGTGTTGTGTGTGTCTTGTAACGATAACAGCTTCCTTATTTAGTGGCCAAAAATCTCTCTCAAAATCGTACCAAAAAAAGCACTGCAATTTCGCTGTCGTGGTGGCTTCTTGGCGAAACCTAATAAATTCATACCAAATCAGAGGCATTTCTCTCCATTGGAACGATCAGCTTCATCCTCCATCACGATCCTCCGTTATTATTATTAGTAATTAGTAATTAATCGATCAATTAGTTAGTTATTAACTAATTGATTGATTAATTTCTAAGAGTTGATAATAATAATAAAAAAAATGGAGGCGATGGACCTGAGGCGCGTGTTCGAGATGTTCGATCGGAACGGGGACGGGAGAATATCGGCGAAGGAGCTGAGAGATTCGTTGGTGAATTTGGGGATAGAGATTCCGGAGAAGGAGCTGGCGGAGATGATAGCGAGGATCGACGTCAACGGCGACGGCTGCGTGGACATGTCGGAGTTCGGGGAGCTGTACGAGACGATAATGGAGGAGCGCGACGAGGAGGAGGACATGCGGGAGGCCTTCAACGTCTTCGACCAGAACCGCGATGGCTTCATCACCGTCGACGAGCTCCGCGCCGTGCTGGCCTCCCTGGGCCTCCAGCAAGGGAAGAGCATGGAGGAGTGCCGGAAGATGATCGTGAAAGTGGATGTTGACGGAGATGGCATGGTCAATTACAAGGAATTCAGGCAGATGATGAAGGGTGGCGGAGGATTCACTGCTATTGGTTAATCTTCCTTCATTTCCCTGTTTTTCCAATGCAGAATCGATTACAAATATATATATTATATATATGCATCCTTTCAAGTTTTCAATTCGAATCCGTTCTTAACTTGTAAATAAGTTTCGTCTTCTAGGATAATGATTTCATTGATTCATTACGTTGAAGGTTTTTTCATCGTGTTAGATTTTCAATGAACTTGTTCCAATTCACTTCCACCTCATATATTTTGCTCTAAGCAGTTTCAAACACTGGTTCAATTCTTTTAATCCATTTGTGTGATAAGAATGATTGTTTATTGATATATTTCTAATATTAAAAGCTGCAAAACTCTTGGGTTTAGATCATACAATACAATTACATGTTGGAACTAAAAGGAGGGACATTTGTTGCTGCTTGAAACAGTTAATTTAATTCGTTCAAAAGTTGTCACAAGGCAAATTGAGAAATTAAAACTAGATTTATCCTAAATGTTAAAGACAAAAAATATAATTGAGTCTATAAATTATAATATTTATTGATTAAATTTGTTTCTATGAACTACGTGTTTCTCAATTGATTATGCAAAGACATTTTCATCGAAACCAGTTTTGTAGAGAGTAAAGTAACTAAAATCAACGGATACAGCAAATCCTTTGGTGGAATTTGGAAGGAGAAGGAATTATTACCACAGCATTCTCAAACAGTTTCACATATACATACATACATACAAAGTAGATTAAAAATTATATTATTTAACATATATACAAAGAAATATCAGCAAAATGGAAGAATGAGATTCTCTGAGGAGTTATTACATTGATGATGATGCTCCACAAGAATGGACTCAAAGAACCTATACATATTCACTGAACTAGTTTCTTCTACCCACCAAAACTATTACATCACAAGTTCAACCTATCATTGGAGTTGACTCTGTTGTTCTTTGGCTTCCATCTCCCTCACACTGTCTACTATGTGCTGTATTTTCTTTGAAAGACTCTCGTTATGCTCTTCAATGTGCTCAAATATCAGTTCAAGATGCCTTTTATAGGTTGCAGATCGTTTTTTCTCAGTTGCCAACTGCTGAGATAGTTCCCGAATTTTGTCGTGTTCATTCTGAAAAATGGCACGAAAATAAAGAGGTAAGTAGTAGCATAAAAAGGATCTGAAAAAGGGTGCTGTGTATAGAGTTGCAGAGCAGTGAAAGAACAGAAACTGACCGGATATTGTTCATAGACGAAATCTCTTCTGCCTTTACCAGGAGTCAAAGGATGTGTGTGTTCTTTTACAAGCTTTGTAACGACCCATTTGCCAGAACTAACTTTTCTCACCATGATCATTGCTCGGCAACCAACCCTGGTCTCAGCCCTTTGCCTCACAATCTTCTCACGCTTGTCAGGCATTCTGAAACCTTCTTTGTTGCAGACAAGAGCACGTCCAATGGCAGTTCCATCGCGCCTTGATCGTGAGAGTTTACTCACACGCACGATGAATCCAACCTCTGTGGCATATGCATTGTAAAATGCGTGTGCTGCTGATTCTGACTCAAATTCCTGACCCACATAAGGCTCTTCGACTGCAGCAACCGATACTGTGGGAATTGCAAATGGGATTGTGATCCCAGAGGAATCTTGAGGAACATTATCACCTTCGTCTTGTCTGTAATCTGGTTCCATAGATTCACCTTCTCTGTTGTCATCAATAGCAGCATTTGCTATTGCCTCGCCAGTACCATCAATCTCAAACTCCACTGCAGCAAAAGAATCTGGTATATTATTATTTTCATTGCACAGGGATATTCCTGTTCTGCACAACAGTCTATGAAATTGATGAATAACTCATCCATTGAAGATGAAAATAAACTAAGAACAAGTCAATAAACACAGTTGATACTATACTGTTTCTAACCTGTAACTAACAGTTGATGTTTGGGAATGACTCACAAATAGACAAGATTGAACGCAATGTGGGCTTAATACATGAAATTCTCAAATTGAAACAAAGACAGTAGTATTCACTAATAGATAACAGCCTTTGAATCTCCGAGTATTTGTCAAATACACTCCTCCACAACAACCAAAATAGATCACCGCGCTGAATAAGAAAACACTTATCCTAAATTCAGGAAAAGTTTCTTTTCTTCTGAAAACTTGTACATATCTCATAATCCGTTGCATACATTGTTTGGCCTTAGTGCATGAGTTACTGAACTATATGGTCAACAAAATAAGATCTTTATATTTTCTCCCACGTAAATAATGAAGGAAAAAATGTGTTAAACTCAGTGTATATGACTCGTAGTATCTTTATATACTACAACAAGCATTCCAAATTTTTCAAAGTTTCTACATTCTGTCACGTACTGCGATCGAATCTCAAAAATGTAATAAAGCAGATTATGTCTTTGGCTTTGGCCGTTAAATCACTAAGAAAATTGAAAAAAGTTCATCTCCTCCACATGGGAGTGGAGACTTGCACCCGAGTACAGTAAGTTGAAAAGGTGTTCACATGCATCCAAATGTGTGCATTGTTCAATCAATATATTTTCCTTTTTACTTTGGATGAAAACTTGGACATAGTGTTTGTAATGTTCTTTTCTGGTTAACCTTCACAGTTTCTCTTTTATCTCTTTCTAGTCATCAAATAGGTTTTGGAGTGTCCACAATTTATTTTACTAATAAAAATAACACACGCGTCATGTTTTTATTAGAGAACAGCATCATAAACATTTAAACTCTAACCATCTTTATATAGGTTTGTCTCGATTAAAATCACAATGGAACAATGATGTTTTATAGTTCTCATTGGCTTTCTCTTTCTAACAAACCACTTGTATCAGACCAAAAAGCGAGCTTTAAAGAGAGTTCCTTGTCTCTAGCCAGAATTTCTAAGAACAAATGCCCAAATGATGTTCAAAACCTTCTCAACGTACAAGAGTACAAAAACAGAGTCACGTATCAAGAGTGCGGAAAAAATCAACGATAACAACAACGTCAAGATTCAATCTTATTTTGTTTAATCCACACCCTTTGTAATTCTTTGCAGAAACACGAAAAAAAAAAAGTTTAACTGTCTTCCAATTCTACCAATCATGCAGTTATTCCCCAAACCACAAGCAAACAAACCCTAAGATTCCAGCTGAATTGAGATCCTCAGTAGAACTTACACATCTGAAATAAATAAAAGAACTGATAAAAGAAAAAAAGAGAAAAACTCACTGAAAATTGAATTGTGGCAGAATCTGTGTCTGATGCCGCTAGTTATTTGAATCCTCTGTTCCGTGCTACAGGGAGAACAGCAGAACACAGAGGAAATGGTTTAGGTAAGGCAAAGCATATATGGACTCGAACGACCTCCTTACGTGTCAAAATCTCATTGGATACTGTGTGGTGAAAAAAGTCAACTTTTAAATTGACCCAACGGTTGCTTGCCACGTATCACATGAAATGGATACGGGCCCGTAAGATTAGTACCCGGACTCTAACCCCTACGATCCAATACGGGTAGTGCACCAGAAGAACAACAACAACTGCAACATAACACTGCACAATAGATGATTCTTCTTCCTCTTCGACAATGGCAACTTCGTTATTCCGCACCATAAGGAGAGCATCCTCTGCTCTCAAATTCTCGTACGCCGCCTCGTTTTCGGTCTCTCCCAGGTTCTCTCTCATCCTTCTCTCTGTCACATTTTATTCAGTTATCTACTAAGTCACTACCCGAAACCAATTACACTGCTATATGGACAATATATTAGAAACACCTAACATGGGTCGTTTCGATTTGCTTGGTTGTGGTTCTGGGTAGCTGAAAGTTGAGAGCTTTGAATTAGCATTTGTTGTGTGAAGGTACTATTGTATTCTTATTTCATCGTGTTCTAGGTCAGTTGGGAGGAGCAAGATGTGTGTATGTTCTCCTTTGTGGCATCGTGTATCGCTAGGAGAGCAAGGTTATTGGTGGGGTTTAAGAAATTTGAGCCATGGCAGGGTGAACCTTGTGATAACAGGAGGGAAGACCAAGTTTGAGACTCATGAGGTTGAGCCTCCTAAGAAAGACAAGTGGAAGACCAAGAAGAGATTGAAGATGCAGAGGAAGAGAGAGAAGGAGAAGAGGAAAGCGGCTAACAGGAAAGACCCTCGTCGACTTGGTGTCAAAGGGAAGAAGAAAAAGCAGAGATTTGCCAGTGCAGATGAGAGAATTAAGTACAAGATTGAGAATGTAAGCTATGATTGAATTTCCTCCTTTTCCTCTTTTTTTATTTCTTTCTCATCGATGGCATCCATTGTGCAGCATACTGCTTCATTTGTATGGTTCTAATGGTGTTTGTTTGCTTTGTGCTGGTATGTATGGATCTTAAATGATCAAATTTCCCACTTATAGACCAGTTGGATTGAACTAGAGCCAGAGGTTAATTCTGTCCAGTTATATATTCTTCTTTTTGATGGGGGAAGCAAGAATCAACATAGTTTGTTACAAGATCTTACTTTTGTTGTACTTCTTGATTCAAGATGATGTATACAGAATTAATTTTTAAATAATAAATTTCTCTATTGGGGTAGTTATTTGCTGCATTGTTGTAACAGATATGTGTGTATATGTAGTGTTTTAATGATGAGACTAGGAAACTTGTCATCAACAATAACAAAAAACTTGAAATGCTTATTTTCTTATACATTTCTACTAAACTTCTGCATGATTCTGGTTTTAACCTCAGGCCAGAATTAAGGAAGCATTGCTCATTGAAAGGCTGAAAAGATATGAAGTTCCTAAACTTCAGGGTCCTGTTGTGAAGCCTGATAGCTTGACGGGGGAAGAAAGGTTTTATTTGAAGAAAATGGCTCAGAAGAGATCTAATTATCTACAAATTGGCAGAAGAGGATTATTTGGAGGGGTTGTTCTCAATATGCATATGCATTGGAAGAAACATGAGACTGTTAAGGTCCTATGCAAGCCTTGTAAGCCGGGTCAGGTACACGAGTATGCACAAGAACTTGCCAGATTGAGCGGGGGTATTCCACTTCAAATAATTGGAGATGACACTATAATATTTTATCGTGGAAAAAACTATGAACAGCCTGATATTATGTCACCAATTGATACACTGTCCAAGAAAAAGGTGTGTTTTTGTTTACATTCAACACGACTAAAGAGTTTGTTATCTAATTGTTTTATCTTCTTGGTTACATTCAGTAATATATCCCATTATAGGTCATTCATTCTGCATGTAATACATGATTGCAAAGCTTGGAAATCAAGAAATGGACAATAAATAAGTTAGAGGCAAGAATAGGACAGTGTTTCAACGAGTGTCAAGCTATTGGTGAGACAATGCAGTGTGAAAATATTATGGGTGGAAAGGTTAAGCAAATAAGGAGCTGAACTAAGCTAGTACAGTGTTTAAATACGTAACATTTGGCCTATAGGATAGAGTTTCTTATTCCATGCTTTTTTGTTTATCATAGTATAGTGATCTCTAATCTGCATTTTGAAGTTGAATGTTCATGCACGGTTGAAAACTCGTGCTTTGACTAATGAATTTTATGCTGGTTGATTGGTTATGCAGTTGAAAGCGTTGTACTTTTATCTTTCCCTTCCTAAAATTCTTTGAAGATACCAAAAAAGTAATCGAATTGGGGCATTTAGCAGCTGTCTAACCAATTCTCAATGACAAATTTGAATTTATAAACAATGTGGAAATCTGTAGTTGGTTGATTTTTTGCACTACACATTCTTCAGTAGCTTGGAGAAAAATATTTTGCAGTTTGGTGTGTCTTTCTTTACAGTTTCTGTAAATATACACTATTTCTTATTGTAGCTCCCTCTTGGTTGAGTGACATTTCATTATTTCAGAAGGAACTACTTTTCAATTAAGTGTTTTTGTGTTTACATATAAGTTTGTTATTTGTTTAACTCCTACCTTAATCAAATCACTTTCTTCTCTCTTTTTTTCTGCAGGCTCTTGAAAAATCCAAGTATGAGCAATCACTTGAGTCAGTGCGGCGCTTCATTGCTATTGCTGAGAAAGAACTAGAGCTATATTACAGACACGTTGCACTTTATGGTGATCCAAACAACCGAAATCCCTTATCAGTTCTGGACAGTCCAAGTGAAAACTCAAAGGAAAAAGGGAATCATGGAATTCAAGATAAAAAAATCCCTGACTTGAATAATGACTATTTTTCAGCCAGTCTTTCTGAGACTGAAGCTGATTCCACGGAAATGGAGCTGTCAGAAACAGAAGATAGTTTTGAAGATGAAAGCTTGTCAATGAATGAATCAGATTCTGAAGAGGACAGCATGTCGGATTCCAATGGTAATCAAGAAAAGAAGGTATATTTTACTAAATTGCAATATGAAAATGTAAGCTCAACCACAGGTTCTTCATCAATGGCTAAACGTAGCCACTATTACAATAATACTAATAATACTAATAATAATCGGTGTTTATAACAAGTTCCATTCACTAGAGATTAGAGATACATTGTTAACAGTTACCTTGAGTAAATCAACAAGCACATAGAATATACCTTGCAGGAATCTGAAAAATAGGATTTTTTTAAGTGTTCATACTTGCATGGTTACACGTGTGCATGCTGGTGTTGATAACAGGGAAAACATTTTTTTGTGGACACAGGCCACACAGTACTTCAAAGTGGACAATCAAAAACTAATCTTTATGATTGCATAATGCAGTTTCCACTTACCAAGAGGGTAAAACATTTGAACATTGTGAAATCCATAAGTTTCAAATCAAGAACTAATCTTAATAGTACAGCTATAGGAACTTGAAAGTAGCACCTCTGGTTCCAATTTCAAGTGCTGCATCATATTAAAGGCCATTTATGGATGCTGAGGCTACTGCTAATGTTTTTTTGACACATTGATTCAAAATTGCAATAGCATCCCTGATTTATTTTGCTATTGAATGCTAATTATATTCAGCAAAAATATTTGTCCATTTAATGATTGATTATTTGTGATGCCATCTGACTCACCTCCCAATGCTGCTTCCTTATCATCATGTATGTCTTTTTACAATAAAATTAATATTAAATTATTGATTGTGTTTAAATTAATTATAACAGTACCAAAATAGAACATTTATTTAAATATTACAAAATATAGGAATTGTTTTTCTAACACTGGCAGTATGTTTGGTTTAAGAAATGCAAATGTTAAAGAGAAAAGAAAAAAAAAAATTAATACTAGTGGGAGTCTTTGTAAAAGAAATGTTGATGAGGAAATGGAGAAATGAGGAGTTTAATGGAAAGTTAACAATACATAAAAATAACATGCTTATTATTATTGATAAAATAAGATGTATACACAAATAAGGGTGTTTTAATAGTTTTGCATACAACTGCATTGTTTTATAATTTCTTACTAAGTTATTTTTCCCAATTTGTTTGTATAAAACTTTACACTAAAAGTATATTATAAAATAATCTTAAAATAACAAGTTGTAACTCAAATAATGAAAATGGCAGAAGGTTTGCATTAGGGTTGAGCTTATAATTTAGTTGAGATGGATGAATGATGAGAGTGCAGCTTTTCTTGAAAGGCACGTTTGTTAATTTGTTACACTGTCAAATTCCAGTAGGGTTGGACTTAACTGTAACCTCGTCAGATTCAGATCTCCCAACACTTTATGTTCCAAGATCATTTTTTTTTTCATTAAATAAGCCAAATCAATGTACAATATATATATATTTAAGAATATAATTAAATAAATTACAAGTATCTAGTTCATTTAAATTTTATAGTACACGATTATTGAATCAATATAAAAATATTCAGCATTTATGTTAATAAAGTTTAATATATGTAACAAAATTATTGCAATGGAAACCTTTATTGAGGGATATCCTTTTGAAACTTAAAATGTGTATATGGTGTGTAAAGGAACATTTATTTAAAACTTTTTGTTATTAAATATTCTAAAAGGAACGACTAAAGTTTTTATTTAATTTTGTTTTGATGGAAATGAAAAACTTTATTGAGAGATATCCTTTCGAAACTTAAAATGTCCGGATGGTGTGTATATATAATAATAAAGGAACATTTATTTTAAAAAAATGTTATTAAATATTCTAAAAGGACGAATAGCGTTTTTATTTTATTTTTTTTTAGGAGAGAAAACAATGAAGTGTTTATTTTTTTCAATGCACGAATAAAATTATATTATACATTCTATAATTTATGTACTTTTAGTGAGTTTTCTTAATTATGCATATTCATTATTTATGAATCTTAAGTTTCAAAATTTGAAGAGTTCAAATTTAAAGAGGTTAAGTCATATTATTTGTCGTTGGACGAGATAAAATTCGGTCGGCAAATATTTTTAATAAGGCTTTAAAGGTTTAGATCATCATATGAGTAGACTATTGTATGAATCATTTTCAATTTATAAAAATTCAAAGAGTTTATGATCGTTGTGTTGTTGGACAAAATTTTATGTCGAAGACTTTTGGTATTTGTTCGCTAAACAAGTCAATATCATCACTAAGTGAAAATTCAGATATTAAAATTAAGAGAGTTCTAAAGAGATTGGTTGCTGAATGAGTAAAGTATTCATTGATTGAGTCTATATTAATAATGTCTCATCGATCAAATGAAGTTGGTAATTGGGTGAGTCTTAGTTTTTAATATTGCTGAACAAAGGAAGATTTTTTTCATTTAATTTGAGATTTTTCTTAAACTAAAAATATGTGAATGAATGTGATGAACCAAGTAAAATAAAATGAACTATAATCAAAAGAGGTTTGAATAGAATCAAAATGTGTCATAATTTATTGTGAATGTGTTAGAGACCAAGTAAAACCAATACATGTAGTATATAATCTATCGTACGAATGTATTTATTTTCAAAGAAAAAAAATTATTTTAAATAATCATAAGATATGTCATATATATATATATATATATATATATATATATATATATATATATATATATATATATAATTGATGTTAGAATTACAATTGAATGTTTTAATTTATTTATGTTTTACTTAACATTATTATTATTAAATAAATGGTGAAATATTATCATTCCTTACTTAGTTTCCAAGTATAATTATAATTTATTTATTTATTAAATGTTATATATATATATATATATATATATATATATATATATATATATATATATAAAAAAACAAAAAAATTTTTTTATTTTTTTATTTATTATATAATATATATATATATATATATATATATATATATATATATATATATATATTTAAAAAGGAACGAACAAAGTTTTTTTTTTATGTTTTATTTTGGGGGAAAGAAACGAATAAAGCTTTTTTTTAGTGTGAGAAAGGAATAAAATTATATTACTAGATTAATGATTATTGACTTTAATAGGAATAATGTACTAGTTAATTAAAATGAAAAAAGGTTTGGTTAAGAAATCGCAGGTATGATGGATTACATATCAATGGAATAAAGTGAAGTAGCATACCTAATATCCCATCATATTTATTTGGTACACAATTCTTTTCATTTACTCAATATAATGTGCTTTTCATGTAAATTGAAAGAGAACGAAAAAAATACAGCATGCTTAAATTTCTTAAAATAAATTTATAAAAGCTTTAAGAAAACACCTAAAAAATCAAGTATTAATATTTTTTACCAAACAAATTAATTTAGATTTCAAAATAAAATTTAGAATTGCATAATTTTAATCAAAAACAATTTGCATGTGAAATTTTAATTTAAGAAACTGTATGTTATTTAAACTTATACATATTTCAAATATTCAGAATCGATAAATTTATATTTTATTCCAATTTTAATTATTAAAACAAATTTATTAATTCAGATAATTGATTTTCAATTTAATAGTGAAATGTTGACTTGCTACCTTCTTTGGTTTCATAACTTTTCCGATTTTGAAAACATGACCAAAATTTGAAGATTAATGAAAGGATTAACTAATTTTCTTATCTTAATAATTATCCTTTTCCACGCTATATAAACTCTACAAAATTAGTATCCAAAGTCACTCTTTCATCTTCAACCTCTGTACTTCATCATCAAAGTTCCATACTCAAAAACCATGGCCTCCACCAATGCTCTTCCTCCCACCGGTAGCGGTCTCGTCGTCAGCTTCGGCGAGATGCTCATCGACTTCGTCCCCACCGTCTCCGGCGTCTCCCTGGCCGAGGCCCCGGGTTTCCTCAAGGCTCCCGGAGGCGCTCCAGCCAACGTCGCCATCGCCGTCGCAAGACTCGGCGGCAAGGCCGCTTTCGTTGGCAAGCTCGGCGACGACGAGTTCGGCCACATGCTCGCCGGAATCCTCAAGGAGAACGACGTGAGATCCGACGGGATCAACTTCGACCAGGGTGCGCGCACTGCGCTCGCGTTCGTGACTCTACGCGCCGACGGAGAGCGTGAGTTCATGTTCTACAGAAACCCCAGCGCCGACATGCTCCTCACGCCTGAAGATCTCAACCTTGAACTCATCAGATCTGTACGTAAATTCTCTCTCTGAAATTCTTCATTTTTTTAATTTCTTCTTCTTCTTCGGAAAACTTGCAAGCTGTGGTATTTGTGGTGCACGCGCGTGTGGGAATGTGGGCTTTAAGGTAATGAGTTTTGCCGAGTCAGCTTATGGGGGTCCGCGAGTGGATCTAGTTTACCCGAATAACGCATTATGTTTTTGATAAATTAAAACTGAAAATAAAACCATTTTTCCTTTTTTTTTTCTAATTCGCAATCATATCAGATCGGAAAAGCTGGTCACGTGACGTGTCTCACGTGTTTTTTCTATTTTGGAAGGAACTTTTATGGGTTGGATAATGCACGTTGGGACCACTTTCTCATAATGGATCTCCTGTTTCTTTTCTTCAAACAAACTCAATACATTTTTTTTTCTTTTCTTTAATTTATCATTTTTTTCTACATAATAACGGTTTTTATATATGTATTCACAATTTTTTTTTTT
>Ga0214542_1007450_pt1 | contig 19018 bp, 9 predicted proteins | sample CNSS1metaG_FD_160096 | JGI IMG/M metagenome (GOLD analysis project Ga0214542, IMG submission 160096) | Root nodule microbial communities from cowpea collected in UCLA plant growth center, Los Angeles, California, USA - CNSS1 | ecosystem: Host-associated > Plants > Roots > Nodule | place: USA...
CACCTAAGATGCTACCAAATCATAGAAACCATTCTAAACTTCATAGCATCATCAATCACAACCAATAACCAAGAGTCAAGTATATGAACCCAAACAAAGGAGAAAGCAAGAAAAGCTAATTAGAAATGTTAAACCAAAAGAGAATTGAAATGAAACATGACTAGAAGGAGATTCAAGAAGTGACAAGCAAGAAATTAAAGGCTGGAAAGAAAGGCAAGCACCACAAAAAGGAACCTAGAAATGCACTAGAATAGATGAAAAAAAACTGAAAATAGTGAAGAAAAAGTGCTCAAAAACAGCCACTGTACTCATTGCAATTTTGTGCCAAATTGAGGGAATAAATTCCACTTCTATTGAAGGCAAACTCAAGGCAATATAGAGTACACAATCAAGGAATCAATTAGAATAACAAAGAGCACTTAAAAGCACCACAAATCGCACAAAACAGCAGTAAAACATAAAATTCCCGAGACCACTGCGCCAGAAAACGTGAAAATTTTCCTCAACTTCGCCGATTTTTCATTTTTTTTGTACTCAACATTTTTGAATGATTCTTTTTTTGTATGTTTCGTCTGGATGTTAGCTAAATGAGGAAAAATTCAGATTAAAATTTGGACCAGGCAGTGAGTCATGACAAATCTCAAACAGTAGGTGTGCGTGCAGTGAAATCTGGAAAAACAGACTGGAGCAGAATTGCTCACGGAAATTGTAAGATGTTCTATGAAAATTCAAGATGAATGAACTTGATTATGATCTAAAATCAAGTATGAATCATAGAAGAACATCTTAAACACTCAAAAGCACAATCCAATCGGTGAAATGGATGAAAAACAGTGAGACCATTGCCTTACACATCCACAAGCATCACTTGAAGTTCATAGCTCATTTTGTGTGATGTAGAACTTGGTTCTCATCAAGCAAGTGCAGAATTCAGCCATATGAACGAAAATTAAGATGAATTAAAGTGCTTAAACATGACTTAAGACAAAACACAACATAAGAAACTGAAAATTAAAAGATGCATCGATTAAAATGAAGAAAAACAATAAGGAATAAAAGAACAATTGCTGGAAAACGAAAATGAAACCTAAAACAGATTTGCACCAATGAAGCAAGAAGTACTACAAGATGAATCAATGGAGATTCATGTAGCCTTAATGTCAAACAGTGTAGAGCAGCAAGCACATGAAGAAGACAACAAAACTTGAAGAAAAACAATGGAGAAGAAGAGACAAGATTGAAATTGAAACAAAACACAAGTATGGACCAAAAACCTTACCCAAACCAAGAGGATGGATGCACCAAAGGCTTGGATGGCTCTAGATACCATTTGATGGATCCTTGCTGTAGGAGAGAAAGGAGATCCATGGAAGACACCAAGAAGTAGATGAAATGCAACGGAAATGAAGATAAAAGCAAGAAGAGCTCTCGACAATGGAGGTTTTTGGTGAAGATGAAGAGTAGAAGTAGAGCTATGGTATGAAAGGTGGCTAGAGGAGATGAAGGAGAAGGTTAGCCATGTATGCTCTCAAAATAATAAAGAGTGGAGTGATCTCAACACAAACATTCTATTAGAAATTTCAAGAGTGATTACAATAGCCTAAAATTTAGGCTTTTATATGAAAGCAAATACACATAAACACTCTTAGCCCTTGGATGAGAACGACATTCAATCTTGGCCGTGGAAGATGGCTTGGAGAAGGAGCAAGGCTCATGGCCATTGGATGATGCCTTGGAAAAGGAGGAAGCATTCCTAGCCCTTGGATGTATTGGATCCATGAGGTGTAGGAAGGAATGTTGACTTCCACTTAGTCCACCTTGGACCTTTGGTAGCTCATGGCCAAATTAATCTTTGGGTTAAGTATGTTTTTAGTCCCTGAACTTTGACCCAAAATTGGAATTCGTCCCTGGCTGAAACTTTGATAAATTTTGGTTCCTAAACTTTAAAAATGAATGAATATAGTCCTTTTAACCTAATTTTGTTAACTTTTTTTAAGTTTCGAACGCATTTCTCAGTAAATATTGAGTCGAGAATATGTCAAACGGCGTAAGCAACTCCAATATTAACATGAAACACATTCGAGATGTTGAAAAAAGTCAACGTAATTGGATTAAAGGATTATAAACACACTTAAAAACATACTTAACCCTTAATCTTTTGAGATAAAAATCACAACTAAAAGAATATTAGAGTGTGAATAATTGGAATTCATAGCCAAGATATCATATTTTAAGATTAATAGTTATAATTTTAGGTATCAGTGTATAAAAATGATTGTGATATCAAAGTACATTTTAGAAGATCATCTAACAACGAAATATTAATCAAAAGCAATCAAACTCAATTAAATCATTATTCAAATCAAATGCAAATGTACTCAAATACTGGAATTTAAAACTAAAGAAGGAAAATCTTTGAAAAACTCTAGTATAAAAAACTCTAGAAAAGCCAAGTCGCCTTGTATTTATCCTCTTCGCTTCTCTTTACTTCCCTTTTTTGTCATTTATCAAAAAGAGTTTAAAGAAGAAAAAATTTATCACTACTAAGGAAAAGGTTTACAAGAAGGTGGCAGGGGTATAGTGTCACAAGGATAAAAGATGTGAAAAAAATATGTTGTTCTTTGTGGTTGACGTGTGGTAGATTGTATGCGCAATGCATTTACCTCCCTAGCTTCATGCGTATTCAACAATTTGACAATGTTATGATGTTCGTTAATGATGGTCTTATACCATCTAGGAAAGAGTACGGGCATTTATGAATTGAATTCCTACCATAACATAAACAAAGAAAATCATAGAAGAATGTAGAATAAGACAAAGATGGAGATGTCACAATCTAGCAGATTGAGAAGTCAAATGAAAATTCACCACAAAGATGTCAGTCTTTAACAAGAACCAATGTTCTAATCGAAGAACCAAGAGAATCCTCTCTTATTTAATTCAAAATTTATCTATTGATAACCAAGGTGTCTACTTTTGTTTTTTGTCCAAGTATATATAGACCACAACTGTTTAAGAAACCTTCAAACCCAAAAGGAAAGCTCAAAGCCCAAAAAACGCAAAAACATAAACTGAAAATGTAATGAAAGTAGTTCGCCCAACGAGCTTATAAAATAAAGAAAAGTACAAAAATTTTTATTTCCTAAAATTATTCTATAATTGTGCTCCAAGCCATGATTTTCATGTCTTTCATGTCCTTTGAATTTCAAGGGCTCCTCCTCAAGTTCTTCTTGTATTGAATCAGGAGATAGTCCTCTATCACACCCTCCTTCTTGAAGAGAATTTGTCCTCAAATTCGTTCCACTTGAAGATCCCTTATCCTTTGTATTGGATCAAGGGATAGTCATCTATCATACACTCTATCTTGTAGAGAATTTGTCCTCAAAATCGTACCACTTGAAGATTCCTTCTCCTTATGTTTGATAGTGTTAAAAGTAGCTCCTTCCTTCTTAAATTTTTCTTTTTCCTTCCATAAGGTGGATGATTTCTTGTAGGAGGTCTTTCTCTTAAGTTGTTTCTTTAGACCTGATTAGTTTATCATCATCCTCACCTTCTTGGAGAGAATTTGATAACGAATTTTTGAAGATCCTACACACGAAAACAAACATAAATCATAAACATAAATATAAAATAATCCAAAATAGAAATTCTACTAAAATGAGATTTAAATTTGGAAAGAAACAAATCCCTTATTATGAAAGGATTGAAGGTCTTCCTCCAGCGTCAAATAACCACTTGCTAAAAACATAGAACAATTTTATAACAAAGATGTTTTGCTAAAATAAAAAGAAAGGAATATTGTGCATATAAACAATAAAATATAGGTATGAATTTGGTTGCCCATAGGATTTTTTAGCAATGGATAAACAAGCTATGTGATGTGCATATATTGCCAAGCTTATATCCAAACTAAAAGAATTTTTCTTTGACTATCCAAAGTAATTGATAAGCAAGCTAAAAGAGTGGCAAACACAGGTTCATTAAGTTCTAAGCTTGTGCCTTCCTTTTCTGTCATTCGTTCTTCCTTCCATTTTTGATGCCATTTTTCCTTGATAAACAAATCTTCACTAGGCAACAAAACAAGAAGAGATGAGTTAGTACTTCCTTCTAATGACAAATAAAGATGTTCTTTTCTTTCTTTTTCTTTTTTCTCTTTTTGATCTTCTCTCTTTTCTTTCTCTTCTCTTTCTCTTCTCTTTCTCGCTTTTCTTTCTCTTCTCTCTTTTCTTTCTCTCTCTTTTCTTTCTCTTCTCTTTCTTTCTTCTCTCTCTTTTCTTTTCTTCTTTTTCTCTCATTTCTTTTTCTTCCTTATCTCGTGCTAGCTTTAGCTTCTACTCTTTTCTTTCTCTTTTCAAGACATCTAATGTTTGCAATGTCTTTTCTTCCTCCTTTTCAACTATAGCATGTAATTCTTGAGGTCTTAATTGGTCATGTAAGTTTCATTCCAATTAGAACATTGATGTGCTTCATGACCATAACCTTCACATTTAGTGCATCTTAGAGCACTTGGCAAAGGTTTTTTACATGCTTGTTGTAAGACCCGTGGAATTTAATTAATTAAATAAATAATTAATTAATAAATGCGGGTAATGAGAGCCTTTATGGCATTTAATACTGACATGTATGATGTGGATAAGTACTAGATCAAGTGGTTGAGAGTACTTAATTATATGAGAGGACTTGGGTTCAAATCCTATGTATGACATTTGTGTGTTATTTAATTATTATTGTTTTTAATAATATGCTTGATCATGTTGAGTGATAATGCAATCATAGAATTATATTAATCATCACAAAACATGAATTGGTTGAACGGTTGTGCATTGATTTGACATAGGCATTGTTAGGGGTTCGAACCTTGGTTAACTTAAACTGAGCTTTCTTTTTACTAAACTTATTTTTGGCAAAGAAGAGAAGGGTTGGGAACCCTAGCAGCCACGTGAAGGCCCCCTAAGGGGCTAGAAAAACAACTAATGATGGACTTTGAATGGCAATTATACCACTTTTAATGCCATTTTCGTTTTAGTATATTAATCCATCATGAAGGCACTATTATAAGGGAAAATTTAGGTGAGAGGAGAGGTTTTCTACATTTGCTATTGCTGTATAGGGAGAGGAGTACAAAAATTGAGAGTTTGGTGATGATTGAGTGAGGAAAGGAGCTGCATTGAGATAGGGTCAAAGGAAGATCATTGGTGATCAAGGGGGAACTTACAACAATGCCAAAATAAGCTAAGGAAACCAGGTTAGGGGAGCTGAACCTGAAATTTATACGTTGTTGTGATAATTGCATAATATGTCATTTGAAATTACATGCTTCCTTTTGATTCAACTGTCGCCAGGCGCCTCATCTTGTTATGCATGTTTCTGGGTTCTAGAGATGGAACCGCTTGGCGGTGCGAACCTAACTACCAGGCAACGCTTGGTTGCGCACCCAGTTTGTTGGGTTTGTTTGAAGGGCCTGGCAGTGATGAACACCCGCCAGGCAACACAAGCCGTGTTAGCTCAATTTTGAGGTTCTGGGCGTTTTGGCATGAATTGATCGGGGGGAAATCAAATGTTAGCTGTTAAGAGATGATATGATGTTGTACGTCCTTGAATTTAGTATATTTGATGGATAAATTTGATGGAACAATGTGAATGAGATTTAGGGTGTGAAATTGGTAATTTTCAGGTTGATAAGGATTAAGGTTCAAATTGTAGTTGGGAATTTGTAGGCACTCTCCTATATTGATAGTTCTAGCGTAGGATGCACAACTGAATGTTAAATTATGAAAATTATTGGCGGAGTGCGTTTTGAAAACTTTGGGAAGGGATGAAGGTGTAACAGAATCTGGGATTTTCCCAGAAACTGATACACCGCCTGGCGGGAGGCATATTGCCGCCAGGTGACATGCGTGAACCAGCAGAATGATGGTCGACTTGGCAGAGCAGATTGGCTTGTAGTGTAGACGTGCATTTGGTAGTGAACCTGATCATAAGGAAAAATATATATAGGGGAATTAGTTTGATGTTGGACAAGGAGCTCATGACTTGTGATGTTAAGGGTGAGAAGCCATAGGTAAGGTCTAAGTGATTGAAATGAATTGAACAATAAACTGACTAAACTTTCGTGGTAGTGAATTTACTTGAGCAAGATATTGCGTTCCAAGTCGTTATAGAAAGTCTATTAGGAACCTAAGGTTGTATGTTATTAAAGATTACCAATAGCATGAATTAAACGGGAATTCCTTGAGGTAGTAATTATCTTGATGGGCAAGCACGATAGACACAAGTATTAGATAAGAAAACGATAATTGAACTGGTTGTGTGCCAATGTATATGTATTCAGCTTAGAGGGAGGTTGCATCCTTAAGAGAAATTGAATGATATCGTAGTTGGTCAGTTGTGAATTATGATGGTTATGGTTTAGGGGTATATAAATATATCAATTTAGACACACATATAAAAGGATTCAATAACTTGAAGGTGTGCAATTACTAGACTAAAGGGATGGGATCTGATTAAGAGTGTGCCAAACCAGTAACCTTGCATTACTGGTGCAGCGCTTGGTGGCAGGTTTGGAACTGCCAGGCGGTAGCTGTAGTTCAGAGAGCAATAGAAAGGGGTGGCGCCTGGCGATGGTAGTCGATCCGCCAGGCGATAGCCACCAAATAGTGGGCTCCTGGAACGCGTGCGCCTGGCGATGAGTGTAGTTTCACCAGGCGATGTCTACAGTAATGGTGGTTCAGAGGCGCTATGTGCTTGGTGGTACATGTCCCCCACTAGGCGGTCTAGAAGCAGGCAGTGCTTGACACTACGTGACCTGCACCGGGCGATTTTGCTGCAACAATTTTGGTGTTCTTACTATTGACGTGTGTAATCTACAATGCTTTAGTGATGCCTTAAAGGTCGTCTTGTTACTGTTCCTTGAGTTGTGGCTCGAAACGTATCCCCTGAGTTGTGGCTCGGGATAGGGGTTAAGCACGTGGTATTTCTTGAGTTGTGGCTCGAAATAACATATCTTGACTTGTGGCTCGGGATGGCGGATGAACATGTGAAACTTTTGAGTTGAGGCTCAGGTTGGTGAGTGTTGTCGGTGTGAGTGTGCTGGTTGTGGCCAGTACGGATGGGTCCATATAGATTGCCCTCCTCAGTAATTAGTTGACGAGTTTGGTAGTCTTGGGAAGTTACGAACTATGTTCGTATTGGAAACTCCACCTGGCGTTGCAGTGTATGATTCGTAGCATGGTTTCCCGCACGTGCTCTATCAGTTGTAGTCAATAGGTATGGCAGCAAGACATCTTGAGGTACTCACTAGAAGACGTAGAACACGATTAACATGGTTGTGGCCATGTGGTATGGAATCAAAGGAAGGAATTCCTTTGGTGTGATTGTGTGATATATAAATGTGCTATATGTATATATGTTTATTTTGTTAGCTCACCCCATCTGCTTGTGTTTGGCGATGATCGTGTATGCGGTACACGGGAGCAGATGATATTGCAGGTGGATCTAGTGAGGCTTAGAGACGGAGCGGGGCTAGAATGGGATTCAGATTTTTAATCAGAGTTTTATTATGTTTTGGAATAGTTGTAATAATTTACATTATTAAACTTGGAAATTGTAATTAAGTTTTATAAAGTTTGGATTCAATTTATTTTATGATTGAATAAAGTTTGAAATTTTTCGCGTTTTTGGGAAATGGATTTATAATTTATGAGATTTTAATTTCTTATTTTATTTGATTATTTAAATCCGTAATATCTGGTAGGGATGTTACATTTGGTAACAAAGCTTTGTTTTCAAAATGATTTTTGGGGTCTATGGGGAGCGAGCTTATCGTGTTTCGCTTGCAAGACTATTGTGTGCCATGTTGTGAAATTTTCTACTGTATAAGTATTAACTAGAGCTGTTGATGTGAACAGTTGAAAATGTGGCGTGCTCAGGCTGTGGCTAACCGAAGGAGGAGGAACACTGTTGGAGTTTATGATATCGCTCATGCCATTCATCGTATGGTAGACGTGATGCAACCTATTGCAGCCCAGCCTAGAGCCGTGGTGGCACCTACTCACCCAGTAACCATGGAAGACTTCATGAGACACAAGCCTACACATGACTGGAACGCAGATCTGTGAGTGGTTGTTTTTGTGGGTCTGGCCGACACAAACAATTAGATTTTTAATAGTTAGCGTCGGCTAAGCCTACGCAAATGGCTGTGTAATTTGAAATGAACAACTTGTTTCTAGGCACATCCCATAACCTACATCTGATACCTAAACCTACGTTGAATACCCATCCAAACAAATTTCAAGCAATTTAATTAATCCAACAATTCATCATATGATTTCTTTCATTTACAACTGAAATTCCAAACATAAAATTAAGTTAATTGTGACTTTAATTAGATCAAATTAAAGTCACACAAAATTCCTGGAGTCTAAGATCAAATTACAGTCAAACAAAAAGTGCCAATATTGGCATTACAAGTCTGCTAGCATTTCATTCTAAGTTCTCCTAATTAGCCTATATTGCTTAACTTATAGTAGTTGTTGGTAGTAGAACCTACTAGCAGCCACCTCATAGCTATAATCCGCAATGAAGGAGAGAATGATACAACTGAAACTTGAAAAATGAAAAAGTAAAATGTAAGAGATTAATCTCTAAAGCAACTTTATGAGTATCCTATAATATAATTAAGAAAGTAAACTTTTACAAAATGTATACACAATTTGAAAACAAAATGTACCTTCTTCAAGGAATGGGATGATCATCCAAGTCTTCATCATAATGTGGATGCACGCGACTAATGCCTGTTGAACTGTATGCAGCCTGCTTCTCCAACATCATGGCTAATTGTTGCTTGATCAAACTCAATTCTTCTTGAATAAGAGCATATTTTTTATTAGTTTCATCAGCTCTCATAATGGCTTGTTTTACTTCTTCTAGAAGCCTCTTTGTCTGAACTAATTATCCCAGTCTTGGATGAATTGCGCGGGCCAAAGTAGAAGGCTGAGTAAGGGATGACACACCATGATGAATGTTTGCAGCCAAGTCCCTAGTGCCATAAACTCTGCCTCTACTTTTCCTTCTAGCAACATCTTTCTAGCATTGAATCTTTGATGTTGTTGTTGTTGTAGTTTCTGTAGAACTATCCGTCTCCATGTCCTGCATACGCTGATGATATGTCTTCTACTCATTCATAATATTTGAAAAGTGTTAGAATTGTATAGACTTAAACAAAACTAAACCAACTGTTGACAACCTACATATACTTCACGTGCACGTGTATACACCCAAGCATCGTCCTTCTTCTTATGAGTGACAAGAAACAACTCATCTGGATTCACAGGACACCCATGTTTTCGCTCTTGAGAAAAGTTATGCAATTAGTAAGATTATATCACCAATCATATAAAATGTTCAATAACATTGTAAGCAAATTTTTTACGTGTTACAGAAAACTTACGAGTCCCAATGCAATCTCAAGGTGCGATTTGTGACCTGTAGAATGTAGTTCTCCACCTCTAATTGGAGCTCTATTTGTTTTATTTTAAGAGGATATGTCTTTGAACTCTTTACTCTCCCAATAGTCAAGAAACTAAGTCCAAGTTATTTCACCCATCCAGCTAGGTTTCTTCATTTTATTCCTAGCTTTGGTGAGCATATCAGATATGCATTTTCTGACTTTTGCCTCATAGACCTTCTGAATATGCCACTCATGCTCAGGTGCCCAAGTAATATGGGTATGCAAAAATAGAAAGTAATAAAGTGATAAGTGCTATATAATATCATAATTCATAACAATTATATTCTATTACCATAAAGTACATCCACAATTTAAGTTGAACATCTTCAGGGACCTTGTCATAATGATGGTATGGGCCCCTAAACTGTGTCCTTATTGCCTGTCCAATTGCCTCACTGGCATGGTGGTTAGGCATCCACCTACAAGAAAAACCAGGACACTTTTTAATATTAAGTACATAATTTACTAGGAAAATTAAATAACATAGAAACTTACTCTTTACCGATGGGTGTAATAATGAGCTTGCCATGTTCATCACGCTCGACCTCATCATCAAACCAAGTATTTTTACCCCTATGGTTTAATGTGAAAGCTTTTTGTGTTGTTCAAACAATGAGGACATGCTAATTTTCCTTTTGTCCCCCAACTAGACAACATGGCATAAACAGGAAAATCATTTATTGTCCACATCAATGAAGCTCACATCAGAAAGTTCTCTTTTGTGGAAACATCATATGTCATGACACCTTCATTCCACAACTTATTGAGGTCATCAATAAGCGGTTGCAAGTACACATAAACTTTTTATGTTGGGTTTGTTGGACTTGGTATGAGACATGTTAAAAACAAGAATGATTTAGTCATACACAAATCAGGTGGTAGATTATAAGGAGTAACAAACACAAGCCAATAAGAGTAAGGGGATGTAGAAGATTGAACATAAGGAGTGAAACCATCAGAATATAAACTAAGTCTTATATGTTGTGGATCAGGAGCAAAATCTGGATATACATTGTCAAAGTGTTTCCATGCTTTTCCATCGGATGGATGTCGCAAAACACCATCATCTATTCTATTTTCGTAATGCCATCTCATTGGTTTAGCAGTTTCCATTGATGCATGTAGTCGTTGTAATCTTGGGATTTGTGGCAAGTAGAACATTCTTTTTACTAGAACATTCTTGTGTCTTCATGTGCCACCCTTATAAGGTAAGTACCTAGAACAATGACAAAACTTGCATTCTGTTAATTGGTCATCAACCTTGTAATATAACATGCATGCATCTTCACAACAATCAATCTTTTCAGCTTTCAACCTAAGACTTGACACAATTTTTTTTCTTCATAGTAGTTCTTAGGTATGGAATTATGTTTGGGAGTGACATCAGCAAACATTTGAATGAAATAATCTAAGCATTTTTCAGTAACATGCCAATTGGTTCTGACTGCTAGAAGCCTTATAACTATTGATAATCTTGATTCGGTTGCTCCTTCATAAATGGGCTCATTTTCATTGTTGAGCATGCAATAAAACCTTTGCGCTTCAGCATTAGGGGACTCTTAATAGAAATTGCCACTCTCCACATTGTCATCAAAAGCTCCTGGATCACATGTACGCATACAAGCATCATACACCATTTCAGTCACTGAAGCAAATTGATCCTCATGATTCATGTTTTCATAGCTACTAGATGCATGACCTAAGCTTTGAACATTTGATCATTGTTCTTCCTGATTAACCCATATGTTGTAGTTAGGCATAAATCCAACTCGCAACAAATGAGCCCTCACATATGGTGCTTTATGAATTTTCTGACATTTACAATTCACACACGTACACCTTATCCCTCCATCTAAAATGAAGCTAGGTTTGTCCATTGCTTTGGATACAAAATCTATCACTTCAACAATAAACTCTTGTCTAAGTCTCCTTCAAGGAGATCAAACATATTATACATCTAGTTACGATCCATTCTTTCTACATGTCCAACACCAAATTATTAGCAACTATGACACATAGTTTTAATGTTAAACAACACTACTTTTCATGAGATTTTTATAAAAAATGTCATAGGAAAAAAAGGAAAATTCCCTATAAAGGTAGAAGGAAGAAGAGTCTCCTATAAAGGTTAAAATGAGACTTCTCCTATAAATGTAAAAAGTTAATTTCTTTTCTAACATTTTTTTTATATTTACGTTTTTTTGTTTCAAAGTTTAGATAATTTGGTTTATTTGAGAAACTATTTACCAGGATACGAATATGGACCAGCAATTTCTATAGTCTTAATAAGTCATCATTATATGGACTCAACAGTAACCAGGGGAAATGCACGGGTCACAGATTCGTAATAATTTTGGGCAGTTTCCTTAACTGGATAAATGTGAACATTGAAGGGCAAAAATCAAAAGCAAGTTGCTCAATCAAAAAAGGAAATAAAAATATTATAAAGAACATCGGGAGAATTAAAATAAAGAATTTGTATTTGTAAATATATGCAACAGTTCAACTTTTAGATGTAATAATGTAATATATAAATTCTTGGATATGTATATGTTTTAACCGAATAATATCATACTTATTTATTTTAGTTATAATAATGAATTTAAAAATCCATACACTTAACACATACACTTAATACATACATAGGTTAATTTGGTCCGTTTTAATTTAGGTTACTATTTTTCTAATGTAGTTCAACTTATTTTTTTCATACTATTTTGTACTATTCACTAAATAGGTTTAGTTTGCCAATTGCACAAAACTTTAAGGCCTAACAAATAATTACTTTTGGCCCAAACAAAAGTTTTTCTTATATTTTCTAAGACTTCTAGTTTTTTTTTTATTCATTGTTATTAAAAATCAAATACTCATTAACTTGAAGTAAATACGTTCTCTCTTAAAACACCATTGTTTCTATATATTAAAAATTTTCTGATCTTTTAGCATGTAGGTATACTTGGAGAGCACAAAAGGAGAATATCTTAAAGAACAATCAATTAATATACATTAAACAACATGTAATTGGCAAATCATACTTTAACACTGTGTTCGCTTTTGATGATAGTACTGTTAGCACATATTTGCTCGCTTTTGATGATAGTACTGTTAGCACATATTTGCTGCGACGGATTTGTGAGTCAAATCATGTTCACATGCACCAAATTGGAAGAGAATGAAGGAGTAGATTCAGAAAATAATCTCTTTATTTCATTCTCTCTTAATAGCAGAGATTTGAGTGCATTCATCACTATTTTACAAATATATCCCTATGTATATAAAATAAAAAACCACTAAAGTATTAATGTGAATTATCATATTTTTTAAATAATTATTATATATATTATTAATTATATATAATAATTATCATTAATAATATATATATATATATAATAATTAAAATATTGTCAAAAATATAATAATTAATATATTAATATATCACAATTAAAATATAAAATAATTATTATTTTTAAGTATATAATAATTAATAATAATAAAAATTATATATAAATATGTAGAATAATTAATATTAATTAAAATATTATTAAAATATAATAATATATTAATTACTATTATTAATTTTTGTATAACTTTTTTTTAAATTTAATTGTTTAACTTTTTTCACATTCATAAAAATTTAAACTTTTTTATTTTAAAAATTCATATAATTTTAATATTTTTTTTAATTCATTTTAATTATTTATAATTATTTTTATAACATCAAATTACAAAATCATTCTTTTTTTCATTAGGAGTATTTTGGTAACTTTCTAATTCTATCTATTTTTACAATTTATTTTATTTATCACATCAATCAAATCTCTCACTAACTTTCATAAAACTTATCTCCAAATCCATTCATTTTACCTTCTAAATCCACTCAAAAAAACACAAAAATTCATCCACCCAAATTTACACAAATTCATCTTCACACTCTCCCTCATATCCATCCCTCCAAGGGAACACACCCTAAGTTTTGGATTAGGATGCTGCTGCTCTAAGCATAATTTCTATAAACATCCTGCTGCCACTACAAGAATGGAAGTTTGAAAACATGCTGCCACTATAAACATGTAACTTGGAACTATATATAATACATGTAACTTTTGGAAAAATAAGTTGGGTTTAGATATATACATATATGGAACAATGTAACGTAATACAAACCAATTTGACTTTTGAATGAAATTAACCAACAAAATTATAAATAAAAGACTTAAATATACATTTGGTTCCTATTTTTGTTGTTTTTATTCAATTTAGTCCTCATTTTCGTTTTGTATTCAATTAAGTCTTCATTTTCGTCAAATTTTGGTCAATTTGGTCATTTTCACTAACGGTGTTTAAATAGTTAATGTTTTTGAACAGTACATGCCACGTGTCACCTTATTTTTTTTTTGATTTTTTTTTAAATTTTAATTTTTTTAATTTCAAAAAAATTGTTTACGTGTCAAGTTACAATTGTGCCACGTGTCAATGCTAGTGCCACATGTCAGTTTGTGGTTGTATTATTTTTTTTGTTCAATTTAGTCTCGATATTCATTATTTTTGTTCAATTCAGTTCTTGTATTCGTTATTTTTGTTTAATTTAGTCCCAATTTTGTGAAAATGGAACAATTTAACTTTTAAAATTGACATTATTATTAGTTATTTTTGAAATTCAATTATAAATTATTATATTTAATTATAAATTGAATATAATTCTTAGATTCAATTGTTAAACAAAATATAATTATTTAAATATTATTAAAATATAATTATTAAAATTTTAAAAATATATATTAACATTTTTAAAATTGACATTTAAATCTAAAATATTTAATATTTTTATTGCATTGTAGATATTAAAATCTAAAATATTCTATATTTAAATGTTAATTTTATAAATATTAGTTTACTTTTCTAAAATATTTTGAATATTTAAAATATTTTTAAATATCAATTTTAAAAGTATTTTAGAATATAAATATTAGAAAAAAACTTATAATAATTATATTCTTATAATATTTTAAATAATTAAATATATGAATTTTATTCAATTTATAATTAAATTTAATAATTTATAATTGAATTTAAAAATTATAAATTCGAATGTCAATTTTAGAAAAAATATTAATATAATTTGTATAAAAGATATTAAATTTGGTGTCAATTTGAAAGGGACAAAATTGATTTATTTTTACAAAAAATAGGACTAAATTGAACAAAAATAACAAATATAGGGAGTAAATTGAACAAAAAAAAATAATAGTATCACAAACGGACACGTGGCACTAGCATTGACACGTGGCACAATTGTGACTTGACACATGAACAATTTTTTTGAAATTAAAAAAAAATATTATTTTTTTTAAATTTAAAAAAAGTTAAAAAATTAAAAAAAAAATAAAAAAAAAACAGGAGATGGCACATGGCATGTACGGTTCAAAAATGTTAAAGATTTAAACACCGTTAGTAAAAAGGACCAAATTGACCAAAATTTGACGAAAATGAGGACCTAATTGAACACAAAACGAAAATGAGGACCAAATTGAATAAAAACAACGAAAATAAGGACCAAATGTATATTTAAGCCTAAATAAAAGTAGGTGTTGTAGTAATTTGCCAAAAGTGAACAGGACTGCATAACTCTCTTACACTTAAAAGTATATATAATTTTCACCTTCACACATGTAATAGTTGGAAACCATAATTATCTACCCTTGAAAACTAGCTTCATCCATCTGCAACAGTTAAGTAATTGAGTTTGTTGCAAGGGCAAAAGTTGTGGCTGAAAACCCAAAACCCAAGTATATCATCTAAATTGAGACCAAATGTGCGTAAGTGCCAAATGCTACATGTGAGAGTGTGGATGTTCTCCTAGTTAGTAGGGCATAGGTGGAGATGGATTAATCTTTTATGACCTTTAATCAATTTGTTGTGGCTCTTTCTCAGTGTCCATTAGTTTTTCAATAAATGAAGATTGGGAAACAACATATTCCCTCTGCTCTCAAGTTTCCATATCAGTAAATAGTGAGAATAACAACAAATTAACAACAGACACATGTAAAACACATAGCTATGCTAATGTCTTAGAGAATAACAATAGACACACAAGCTTAGACCTTTTACAAGTTTCCATATCAATAAACAAAAATTTAATTCACCTATAGAGTTTTTTGATTCAATAATTTCGTTTTCAATGCAAAACAATCATTCTTGAATAAATAAGTTCATTATTATCCAAAGCGAAAACTGACCTTGTTTGTGTAGCTGCCAACTCAAATGTAATCTCCACTCCAAAGTCCTTGTTTAAGCCAACACTCAGTTACGCACCTCAAGCTCATTATTTCAGCTCTCCAAAAGTTCTCCACCTCCACTTAAAACGCCTAATGACCAATACCAAATTCAGAAACCAGTTGTTAAATCTTCACTGGACAATACAACCTTCATTCTTGGTGTTCAAATTAAAGAGCTACAGTAGAAAAGCATGTGAGAAACACATAAATAAAGCCTCCCAAACGCAGATACCGAAATCAAATTTAATCATCTTAAAATAGAGAATTGTGAATCCCTAATAGGAACACCCCAAACTAAGAAAGAGAGGGATAATTAGTTACTGGGAATGGAAACCTGTTTGAATTCAGAAGCAAACATACAACGTTATTCACATATGCTATTTGCAATCTCGGAGAAAGGGGGAAGGAAATGTGGCTCGTTGAAAGGCTCACTTGCTCACTTACTCATCGCCATTGAAACTTCACTTGAACTCGTGGTAGATTGAGGGAACGAACTCGCACTGTACAAACTTGATTTCGCTTAACAAATTCCAAACCCTCAAGTCGCACTTGCTGCAGAAATGAGACATAAAACACGAAATGGGTAGCAATGGCTGTGGCACTTGCTGTGTTGCAGAAATAGAGCTAAAATGGCGAAATGAGGGCAAAAGGTTACTAAGACATTGGCGAAAAGGGGCAAAAGTTACTAAGACAAAAAAATAGTGGAGCTAAAATGAAATAGGGAAATGAGGGAAACATGATTGCAAAACATAACCTAATTAAATATTTGGTTTTTTCTTTTAATTAAGTGATGTATGCGTGGGCCAACCGACGCAAAGAATTGAATGACTATGCGTCGGCCATCCGACGCTTGAATTTTTTAATTATACATCGGCTAAGCCAATGATAAAATCAATTACACTTATTTTTTTTATATAAATACACTTAAATATGTATAGAGTGGGTTGTGCGTAGGTTTAGCCCACGCCCTTTTGCGTCCCTATTATGGCTGACGTCATTTTTGGAAGCTAAGCCTTGTAGTGATATATTGATTAGTCCTAAATTTTTTCATATCATAATGTTAAAGTATTATAATCTTAGTAATCCATCATTATACCATATACTAATTGTACCGTACATGCTCAGATACACCTTGACCATGTTAGTATAATCATCTTTCTTGTCTAAGTATATCTTTGTCATGAGACATCATATAGTCGACCTATATGTATGCGGCCAAGACAAAACCATACTGCCCAAACTGCTTATATAAATAAACTATGATTAAGTGATAGCCTTTTTCTCAAGCTACGTTAGGCTAAAGCTTGAAATAATTGCTATGGTGGAAGATGGCTGTGCAAAAGTTGGTGGAATGCGTGATGGAGCTCTCAATTTTTTGGTGTTTTAATGGTTAAATGAAGGTGGTCTGTGGTGCTCTAAGAGATTATGCCAACTATAGAGAAATAGGTGCTAAAGAGACCTCATGGGATGCTCTAGCAAGTGATTAAGAGATAAGACATGGTTCAAAACTGATTTTGGCAGTATAACATTATCAATCTCATAATGAAGAATACATAGGGGAGACACCTCCATTTATAGAGTAAGGTGTCTTCAAAATGGTCCAAAACTCTAGAATGCTAACATGTACCAAAACCCTAAATATCTTGGTGAAGGAGAGATTGACATGGGAAACTCTCATTTGCATGAAAATCGAACCACTCATGTGTTGCCATGTGGAAAGCTACTTTATGAAAAACCCTCTCCAATAAGACAATGACACATGACCACTACCTTTGTAAGAGAACTCTCCATTCAGGGCTTGCCATGTGGCATGCATGGGACATCTTCCACCCTTAAGCTAAGTTTAAAATAATTAAACATGAAAGAGTTGCTTAAGCTAGGCGTATATGATACTCCGTACTTAAGCAAGATTGTTTTTAAAACTCTACACTACTTGGCCATTAATATAAGGCCTTCAAAGGAAATCATACACTATAAGACCCAAGTGAAGCTTCATATGATCTCTATACTCTAAAATGCTTCATGATGGCCCAAGTGAAGAGGAGCTTAACTTCACCTTTTTCAAAGGATGTAACTCTTCTTGAATTTGTTTGTCCATGCTCCTTGTGATTGGACTTTTGGCTAAGGGTGTGCCATCATCCCCTCCCTCTTGAGAAGGATTTGACCTTAAATCTATAGGCTTTTCATCTTCATCTAGCTCCAAATATCCTACAAAAAGGGTTAGATCACAAACATTGAAAGTAGCACTCACATCATACTCACATGGCAACTCTAGGCCATATGCATTCTTGTTAATTCTTTGAAGCACTCTAAGAGGTTCATCACAACAGGAATTGGGTTTCGAATTCCTTTATTTTGGAAAACTATCTTTGGTCAAATGGAGCCAAACCCAATCACCTTCCTCAAAAATCACTTCCCTCTTGCCTTTGTTATTTTGCTTGGTTATCTCTCGGTTTGGTGTTGTATTTGAGACTTCACCTTCTCATGCATTTTCTTTAAACATTTGAACCTAAATACCCCTTCCTTATGAATGAAATCACTAGGATTTGGGAAAGGTATGAGGTCTAAAGGAGTGAGAGGTTTGAAGCCATATACAACCTCAAATGGAGAGATTTTGGTGGTCTTGTGAACCACCCTATTATAGGAAAACTCAATGTGGGATAGGTATTCATCTTGAGACTTGTGTGTTGGTATCGCGCAGCGGAATGTTTGAGCGTGTGGACAAAAACCAAGAGGAGGGTGAATTTGGTTCTTAATAAAAATTATGCTTTTAATATTTTCCCTTTTAATATCAAAGATCAATTAAAATTCTTTCCTTTATTTTCTAATAAACACAATAAAATAAAGAGAGTAGAGAAGAGAAAATTGCACAAAGTATTTATACTGGTTCGGATCAAAAGACCCTACGTCCAGTTGTTAATCTTTTAAAAACGAGATTAACTAAATCACTACAATAAACCAAACTTACAATCAATGATAAGAAAGATTAGGGTTTAGAAAACACCTCTCTTGAATCACACAAGAGATGAAGACACCTCCCTTGAAATCCACAATGGATGAAAACACCTTCCTTGAATCACACAAGGAATGAACACCTCCTTTGAATCACACAAAGGATGATCGGCTTCTCCTAGCAACAGCAGCAGCACTCAATCACTCAAGATCCCACTTGATGAAAGTTATCGCTCTACCCACACTAGGTTTTTCAAAGCCTTTCCACAGAGAGTTCTCAAGT
>Ga0214542_1007451_pt1 | contig 19017 bp, 13 predicted proteins | sample CNSS1metaG_FD_160096 | JGI IMG/M metagenome (GOLD analysis project Ga0214542, IMG submission 160096) | Root nodule microbial communities from cowpea collected in UCLA plant growth center, Los Angeles, California, USA - CNSS1 | ecosystem: Host-associated > Plants > Roots > Nodule | place: USA...
AGCCAAATTCTACACCGGCCTAGGCATCAAACACATCACAAGCTCTGTAGAACATCCACAAACCAATGGGCAAGCAAAGGCAGCAAACAAAGTTATTCTCGTAGAGCTGCGCAAGAGGTTGGATACCGCCAAAGGCCGATGGCCTGAAGAGTTAATAGAAGTACTATGGGCTTACAGATGCACCCCTCAATCACCCCAACAGCCCCATCATACTTATCCTTCAAGTCCTCATAGTCTTCCTCCAACTCTCCTATACGCTTATTCAATTTATCCTCAGAATCCAAGCAACGCACCTTCCATGTTGCCAGCCTTTTCCTCTCCGCTTCCCAGCCTTCTTTCTCCTTTTCTAAGGCCGCCTTCTCCTCCTCCAGCCTATCCACCTTACCCTGCAACTCCCTAACCTCATTTACTTCCCTTCTGTAAAGAGACCCTACACGCCGGCTCAGGACTAAGGCCTTGCTCCCAAACTCTACCATGGTTCTCACAATATGATCCACGTCCATATTATCGATAGAGTTAACAATGGTATCTGGGAGGTCGATCGAGATATCCTTCCTAACGGATATCTCCGGCAACTCGATCAACCTGGCTTCAGGCCCCTTCTCCCCACTAGCCGACCCCGCCCCGCTAGCCGTTCCAAGAAGAGCTGCCCTTATCTTCTTCACATCTTTGCCCTTCTCGGGTCGAGGCGGAAGCTCAGCCTTCCTTTTCGTCCCGCCATGTACGTGCACCTCCACCACCGATTCCTGCAGGTTGGGAACATCAGATTTCCCAGCCGCCTTGGCCTTAGCGGCCATTTCTTTCCTCAATGATTGAAAGAGCGCCAGATTCTTCTTGCCAGATTACGCCATATGCCCTGCAATAACATATCACAACTCGGATCAAAACAACTTAGCATTATTAACACAACTTAAGTAATAAACAGATACCTTCAATATCTATTATCGGATGCACCGAATTATAAACCCTAACTAGGCTCTTAGTGGGCAACTTATCCACAAACTTCAACAACATCCCCACCACCTCCTTATCACCAGCCGACAACTCCTCCACTCCCATGTCTTTATATCGAGAATGATTGTTTGTCCAGCTAAAGGGAAACTTGGTACTCCCATTCGCATTCAAAAAATGAGATTTACCCCATTCCTTGACGAAGACTTTGAAGTACCCGTCCTTGAAATGCTTGAAAGACTGGGAGAAGGCATCCAGTCTGCTGATGCTAGGGCGACTTATCAAGGATAGCCAAGTAACCAGCTGCCGAGGTCTAGTATCGTGGAAATACAAAAAAGCGTAAGGAGTAGGCTCCAAGTATAAAGACTGGCACAGGATGCGAAAAGCCTGCAAATAAGCCCAACTGTTCGGATGCAGCTGTATGGGTGCCACATTCAACGCCCGCAACACGCCCATGGTAAAATCGTCTAGCGACAATCGTACATGAAGTTGAGAGAAGTGGCACATGTACATGTAGAAGAACTTTTCGGTAGCCCCTTCCTGCCCGTGGCATACCCGGTCGATAGCGCTGACCCTCTCCAAAGAAACAATACCCCTACTGACACCCTTGGAGATAACAGGTGTGCAATTCAACTAGGAGTTCAGTAAGCGGGACCACCTGAACAGAGACGACTGATCACGAACATCACCAGCCACCCACCCGTAGCCGCCTTTCACCGGCCAGTTGCTCTCCTCTAACTCTTTGGGGGGATCCTCCCGAACCTCCCTCACAACCTCCATTGGCATCCCACTAGTACCAGCCATAGAACTCGTACCCTCGTCACCAAGCAACCTATCTTTACTCCTCTCCGACTCAGTACTTTTGCTACTACTAAACGTAGACATGCTATCACTACTAGACATACCTGGTTTTGTTTTTTACGAGAAGATGTCGGTCGAAAGTGGGAACTAGTCAGACAGTATTACGTGCACAAGATCTCTGGATTCAGAATTCTCGCAAATGAAACAAGTAACCTCCTATCTGTTTTCAAATCCATATTTATGGTCCACAATCTCAAACGATGAAAATCGTCCCGCCAAAATGATACCCCAGACCAATCGACACCATCATTACGAAGGATATGACACTTCAAAACGACGGCGCCAAAACTTTTTCGATTTGACCAATTGACACCCCTTCACCTACCTTCTGACAATTACAAATTCTTAGCCTTAACATTGTTCACCACACTTAAAGGCTGGGGGACTGGTGTATCACACCTAGCCGGTTCCGCTAGCACATTAACACATATCACCCTTGGCCGACAACTCATATCGGACAAGGCTGGGGGACTAGTGTACCACACCTAGCCAAACTAGACCAAACAAGTAAACAATATGCATATCAAGGCAGCCAAGTTTCCAGCCTAGTCCGGCTTAGCCTAACCTACACCAACGTAAGCCATCAAGACAAATAGCCGGCCTAGACCGACCACTCCAGCATATCCGCTAAGTTTAGAACCTAGGCCGATCACTCTAACGAACTCAACATAATAGAGACGTCCACTTCAAATAAACCTTAAGGGCCTGGGTTTGGGCCCTGGCCCACTCGCAAGCCCCACCTAGAGCCCAAGTCAAGGCCCAGCCCATGAAATGGTCAAACGTCATTAATGCTCTATAAATACGCGTGGACCCCATCATTTAAAGGTACGCATTCATTAATCACTGATTTGACTTTAGGAGAACTTTGACTTACTTGAGCTTTAGAGACTCTTCTGCAGGTAACCCCTCCTGGGTCCAAGCTAACATGTATCAACCGAGAAGAGGCCAACTGAGGAGATAACGGACTATATGGTAAGGTGACGCTTGTGCCTGACCTATCTTATTTGTTCTCTGCAGGAACAGTTCCTGCACATCATTTACAATATTAACAGGAACAAACGGACCATTTAAAATAACATCCCAAATACCTCTATCAACAGATTCCAGAAAAATTTGCATCCTAACTTTCCAGAAAGGATAATTTTCACCAGTAAATAAAGGAGGTATGTTGATAGACGCACCCTCAGCAAATGTTTGATTTTGTCCAACCATTTTCGAAAATTTTGAAGAACTATCAAAGCAAGCTCTGATACCAATTGTTGGTATCGTGCAGCGGAATGTTTAGGCGTATGGACAAAAACCAAGAGGGGGTGAATTGATTTTAAGTAATAAAATTAATGCTTTAAAATTTTTCCAAAATTTATCAATTAAATCAGTGATTAATTTCTTTAAACACAATAATAGATGAAATAAAGAGATAGAGAAGAAGATTGAACACAAGTATTTATACTGGTTCGGATCAAAAGACCCTACGTCCAGTTGTTAATCTCTCAAAAAGGAGATTAACTAAATCACTAACAAGTAACAGATTTACAATCAGATATTAAGAGTGTAAGGAAAGAAAACACCTCCCTTGAATCACACAAGAGATGAACACCTTTCTCTGAATCACACAGAGAACCTTGACCTTAGCTTTCCTAGCAACATCAGCAACACTCAATCTCCTAGAACACCTCTCAGGAAAAGTTGTCGCTCTACCCACACTAGGTTTTTTAAAGCTTCTATTGATAACACTCAGAGAGCTCTCTTGCAATCACAACACTAGCACTCTAGCTTCTCAAAAGGGTAAGTGAGAAGTAACTCTGAGGTTCCTTAAATAGGGGTTCCAGAAATTAGGTCAAAAAGCTGAACAGTTGCGCCTAACTGACCAGGATAATCGATTATCAATAGTGATAATCGATTATTCCAGTGTGGTTTATGAAAAACAAAATTTTGAACATATAATTGATTATCAGAGGTGATAATCGATTATTCCAGTGCTTTCTTGTACAATACTGATTCTAACTAATCTAATTACATTTTACAAGATAGCTTTAAACACAACAGCACATGGTCTTCATATTGACTTCCAGATGGCCTTCAGGCTTCTTTTATCATCGTCAAAATCTTGCTTCAGTATTTAGACTTGTATTGCTTTTGCCAACAGTCTTCACAAGCTTTCATTGCATTGTTATGCGGTGAGCAAGGACTATCTCCAATGTAGTTGAGAAATGCACATCTTTTTCCTGCATTAACCTTTCACCATGATCTAAAACCTTGTTTAGTAAACACATATGATCCAAAACGACCATCTGGCTTTGAACTAAATAGATAACATGCAAAACAATAAGCTCCATCATTAGCCGGGGAATACTCTAGCCAATAAGGAAACATTTTAAACCAACTAGATTGAAATCTCCTTGGATGTTTTTCCTTAGAATAAGGATAGTTTTCAAGTTGCATTTGATATGGACCCCATTTTAAATAAGCTCTTCGAATCTCATCTCTTTGACTCATTGGATATTTCCATATTTGAAGATGTTTTCCTGGATCACGTTCCAAAGAATTAATATGAAACTCCTCACATATAATTTTTTGAACCTTAACTAATTGAACAATTGGAACATTAGTATCATGCTTCAGATATCTGGAAGAGTTGAATTTGTCCTGTTTTCATCTTCACGGGTAGCTTCCCTTTTATCACTTTTAAAAAATGAATCTATTCTTTTATTCTTCATCAATATACCTATTTAAAAAAAATAATACTAAAAAATGATTTATCATAATCTAATAAAAAATTGAGAGACATGAATACCAAAAGAAAATTCGATGATAATCAAATCACACTTAAAATTCAATTATAAAAAACACACGGTACAATCATTTTTTTCTTCTATGTTGATAAAATAAACAATTAATATAAAAGAGGCTCATTACATAAATTATTAAACTAATATTTCACTATCAAGTGAGACAAAAGAGAATTACCTTCTTTATTTCTTCGAGGATGGAAGAGAATAGTTGAGAGATGAAAACAAAAATAATTGATCTTTTTCTCTTTAGAAACAAAAGAAAATAGGTAAGAATGGAAGATGAGAACAATTTGTAAGAAATTCAAGGATAAACATATAAAAGATGCTCATTAAATAAATTATTGAATTAATATTTCACTATCAAGTGAGATGAAAGAATTACTTTCTTCTTTTCATCCTCAAGAATGGAAGAGAATAAATGAGAAATAAGAGAAAAAATAATAGATCTTTTTCTTTTCAAAAACAAAAGAAAACAGATGAGAATGAAATATGAGAACAATTTATGAAAAACACAATCTATAATGAAAATAAATAATAAAAAATATCTTGATAAATCTTTTTAATCTTGTACCGCACCTGGTCGACCTAAGCCGAGTAGTAGTAAGCACCATGAACACATTAAGACACCTGGATTAAAACCACTAAGAAGCGACAGTGACTTAACAAATCGAAAAAAAACTATAGCGGCCTAAGCCGTCAAGAGGTACTCGGTTCAGGCCGACAACTCTATACAGAACAATCAAGGACTTAGTGGAAAACAAGTCATCAATCTCCAGCAAGGGCCCAACCCATGACGTGTCCAGACATAATTAATGATCTATAAATATGCATGGACCCCACGAATTAAAGATACGCATTCATTACTTCATTAATCACCTGATTTGACTTTTTAAGAGCCTTCGCTGACTTAAGCTTCAGACATGTGTCAACCGGGAAGAGGCTAGCTGAGGAGATAGCAGACTATGTGGGTAGGGTGACACTTGTGCCTAATGTATCTTATTTGTTCTCTGCAGGAACAAATCTTTATTCTTTATGATATTTGATTTTATATTTTATTATTTATTAGTATTAATTATTAATTTTATAAAAGAAATAAAATATTTGATTTAATATTTATAACAAAATAAAATCAAAATACCTAATATCTATAATAATAAAAAAATCAAAATATCTATTGTAAAAAAAATTTCAAAATTTTTGGGGGGCCAAGGTCCCCGCACGCATAATAATCCGCCGCTGGGTGGATCTGATACCAATTGAAAGATACTAATAGTTATAATCCTAATTCTTGATTTTAACAATCAATCACAAATATTATCACACCCATAAACATGTTGTAAATTGAATGTGAAAGTGTACCTAAATGGAACAAGTGTCAAAGATTGGTTCAAGATAGAGGAACTAGATTGATTCAAGATTTCCAAAAAAAAAACTAATTCCAATCTTCATTAAAAATATAAGGACCAAAAATATATTTAACCAATTTTTATAAAAAAACCACGCAATTTCTCATATTTAAAAATATCCCATGTGAAGAGTGGCGTTATCAGGAAAAAATAAAGCACAAAGGTTATTTAAAACTTAAATTTAAGAATGGTTTCAACGGGATAAATGTCAAAGTAAAATGGATAATATATTTAGTTATCTTTCATATAATAAATAAAATCGCAGATCAAACATAGTAAAAATAGCTTATGTTTCCACTAGTATTTACAAGCTTTGTTTATTCCCTTCACATTCATTCTTAAATGCATGCTTTATCATAACTCATTAAAAAAATTAAAACAACGTCTTCCTCCTATTTTTTATACTTTACTAATATTTTTAACTTTGAGAAAATATAATATTCTTTTATATACCAAACTAATTTTTTTCATAAAATTTTCTACATAAAAAGATAAAAAAATAAAATTAATGCAAACAAATCATTCCCAATAAAGTTTTCTACATTTATTGCTGTGACATTGCTATCAAGTGTTTTTACTAAACTTTGTTGACAATAGAAACTATCCAAAATTTCTTCCTTATTACAAACGTTCTTACGTTTAACAAGTAACTACCACAAATTTCATTGTTACAATAGCCACAATTTACAACATGTTTTAAAAAAATCGGTAATAATTAAAATGTATCGATGATACTAACTTAAAAGAATACAACTCAGACATATATAGAATAAACCATACGTAAAAGAACATGTGTATGTACATTAAAATCTCAAAGTATTAATCAACTTTAACAATGAATACATAACCATTCATGATTAAAACCAACAAAGAAACAAAAACGATGCTAATTATTCATACACAACATTTAAGTTAAATGATGTAAATTAAAATTTGCTTGTGAGTGAGCTAGACAGTGACCTAAATGACTTGATTTGGACAACATGAAGTTATACTATGAAATGTGATGAATCCAAATCAATTAGGTAATCATATAACCACAATGGTAATTGTTCATACACACAACATTTAATTTGAAGTAATTACTGGCTATATTGATTCAAGATCACATGTACAAATAACATATCACTTTAAAGTTTAAAAACTTGTCTTACCAACGTTCATAATTTAGACTCAATTTTATTCAAAATGGCTTTTAGTAACACAATGTATGTATAAATAAGCTCTTAATGGACTTAATTAAGGTTCTAATTTTGGAAGTGTTTATTTATAAGTTATAATTTACATTTTACTTCATGAAAATTAGTTCTATAAAAAATTGTAGAACTAGAAATGTTAGGTGAATATAAATATCAAATGCTAAGAAAAAGATAATAAATTGTTGACATGATAAAATGTATAAAAGTAAAAATAGAGAACTAAAAATTATACGTTTGAATCCAAAATTAACATCATTGAAACTAGAAATTGAATATAAAAAATTTGTACAAATAAGTAAAAATAAACACAAATTCAATAGGAATATCACATTTGTAGATTAGAAGCATCTTGTTTCGGGTGTAGGGACCAAGCACCTACTTCCAACACTCAAATTATCCTCGAGTCCTTTGTCCTTTGTCCTCCTTAGTGAGCTTATATAGTTCTTTCTCTTGCTTAGCGTCTTCTCTCCTCCCATTCGGCTGGTCGGGCGATCGGGGTACCTGTCTAAAAGGCTTTGATGCATAAGTCAGTTTTAAGACCGATCGGTAGGTAGCAGTAAATGCTGTAATAAAATGCGAGTTGAAGGTGCTTACCAACTTACCTTGGGCTTCTATTTATAGTTTTCGGTTTGGGCCTGTGATTAGGGTTTCTTAATCATGGCCCAATTGCGTTTTAAACCTGATTATTGATCCAGGTTTTGGTGTGGTCGCTCGACCGATGGGTCGTGCGTCCTGTCGGTTGTCTTCATAAATGAGGGTCCACCTAACCGATGATCCTTGGTCTACCTGACCGATGGTCCTTGGTCCGCCTGATCGATGGTCCGACGGTAGGCCATACTGTACACAAGGCCCCCAAGCCTTGAGCAATGTTAGAGATGAAGCGAAAAGGGTTTATCAAAAAGCCCGAACGGGGCACAATGAAATGATAGGATTCTTTGTTGATGACGATCAACTTACGTGCTTGCCTCACTTTAGTTATTTATTTGTTAATCAACTTGCGTAGGGGCATTCGTTTTGACAGCACGTGTCACTTATACCCTATCGGGCTTTCGTTTGACCGCTTGGTTCGGTGCTATTCAAATGGGGATTTCGAGAAAGCTCACCCATTGATCGAACAAGCTAGGTTCGGGTCCCGTAGGGAGCCTCGGTCGGTTGGCCATAATTGAAAAACTATTTTTAGCTAAGTTATTGTAAAGCCATGTAGGGGCGTTCCTTTTGACAGCGCGTGTCACTTATACCCTATCGGGGTTTCGTTTGACCGCTTCGATCGATGCTGTTCGAATGGGGCTTTCGAGAAAGCTCACCCCTTGATCGAACAAGCTTGGTTCGGGTCCCATAGGGAGCCTCAGTCGGCCTATCGGCCCATCGGCATTGAAAAGCTATTTAGCTAAGTTATTGTAAAGCCCTGTAGGGGCGTTTGTTTTGAAAGCGTGTGTCACTTATACCCTGTCAGGTTTCATTTGACCGTTTGGGACCGTGCTGTTCGAACGGGACTTTCGGGGAAGCTCGCCCTTTGATCGAACAGGCTTGGTTCGGGTCCCCTAGGGAGCCTCGGTCGGCCTATCGGCCCATCGACCTATCCGCATTGGAAAGCTATTATTAGCTAAGTTATTGTAAAGCATTGTAGCGGCGTTCCTTTTGACAATGTGTGTCACTTATACCCTATTAGAGTTTCATTTGACCGCTTGGGTCGGTGCTGTTCGAACGGGGCTTTCGAGGAAGCTCGCCCTTTGATCGAACAGGCTTGGTTCGGGTCCCGTACGGAGCCTCGGTCGGCCTATCGGCCTACCTTCCATCCTCTTCTACAAAGCGCTGATCATCGCCCTGGTGTCAACTTGATCGTCAGCCATCCTCCTTCGTCAACGTTACTGGTCCTGTTTCTTATGGTCACCATAAGGGTATAAGGTCTATAGATGACTGCTTGGCCTATCAGCCGATCGACCTATCTTCCATCCTCTATTGCAAAGCGCTGATCATCGCCCTAGTGCCAACTTGATCTTCGGCCATCCTCCTCCGTCAGCGTTACTGGTCCTATTTCTTGTGGTAACCATAAGGGTATAAGGCCTATAGAAGACTGCTCGGCCTATCGGTCGATCGGCCTATCGGCCTATCACTACTCGGCCCCACGGTGGGCGCCAAAATGTTTCGGGTATAGGGACCAAGCACCTACTTCCAATCCTTAAATTACCCTCGAGTCCTTTGTCCGACGTCCTCCTTAGTGAGCTTATATAGTTCTTTCTCTTGATTAGCGTATTCTCTCCTCCCGTTCGGCTGGTCGGGCGATCGGGGTACCTGTCTAAAAGGCTCCGATGCTTAAGTCAGTTTTAAGACCGATCAGTAGGTAGCAATAAATGTTGTAATAAAATGCTTATTGAAGGTGCTTTCCAACTTACATTGGACTTCTATTTATAGTTTTTGGTTTGGGCCTATGATTAGGGTTTCTTAATCATGGACAATTGCGTTTTAAACCTGATTATTGATCCAGGTTTTGGTGTGGCCGTCCGACCGATAGGTCGTGCGTCCTGTCGGTTGTCTTCATAAATGAGGGTCCACCTGACCGATGGTCCTTGGTGTTAGAAAATGATTACTCAAATAATACTAATAATAATTAAAATATGAAATAACATAATAATAATAATAATTATAGCAATATTAAAATGAATATTAATCAGATATCAACTATTATAATAACAATAATAAATAAAAGATAAAAGGTAAGGAGTAGAAATATCTTGGGTTGAGGCACGTAGAGCGCTATCCTTAGAGAGAAAACACCCCTATTGCACAGTGCTAAACAAATACACAATACACAATCATATGTGTTTCTTATCATATGCGTTTCTCTCCCAAAATACAACAACCCGTCAGATCGATCGAGTGCAGCGAAGGATCTTCGAACCTTATGAACACCACTGTCTTAAAGATAATATAGAGAAGAAAAGAAGAACATTTCAGAGAAAAACTTTAGAGTTTGTTGTCTTTATTATTGTGTCTTTCCCCATGCACCTGTATGGTATTTATAGGTAGAAAAGGCAGACAAAGAAGTAAAGTGTAATAAGAATATAGTCGTTAGCCATTAAAATCATTAACCCATAAATTAAAGGTATATAAAAACATGAGTAACAGTAGAATTTCTATTTTAATTATTTTATTTTTTAAATTATATTAAAATATTTCTAACAATCCTCCACATAATTTAAAAAAATAAAATAAAAAATATATTATCTTTTTAAGCAAAATATTGTAGTTCAGTGTAAGGAACCTTCCGGGTCTGACCCTTACACCTAGTGCTTATAAACTTCCACCCGAGAAAATGCAGAGACTTGATTGTCTTGAACTACATCCCCTGTGACCAGGTTTTAGTAAATAACACATACAATATCGGTGTTCATTATAGGTTCTAATTAGTGGGTGCACGTTACGACCTTGTGCATGTATCTTGTTTCATGAGTGTCACTTAGAGACTTGTCCATGTCTCACAATGGTGGCCCCACCATCACACTGACTAGGTAAACCCTGTTGGAAGGGGGATCTACTTCACCCATGAATGAAGAATAATTTTGATGATGTCTACTGGTCTAGGATAAAACATAGCTTGGTCCAGTTAGGATATGCATTAGGCAACTAGCTTCTCTTTATCAAATGTATCTCAGGCCTGCTGTGTAACCTTGCATATGATTAGTTTTTTACTAATGGATTAGCTGTGAGTATGGCACAAAGGAAGTGAAAATATACTCACAATAATCGATTAGGAAAATTGCTAATCAATTAGTGACAATAGAAAACTCTATATAAAAGCTGTTTTTAGAATCTGTTTTGGTCCTGGAGAAATTGGAGAGATCGTGCAGTTTTCCATCTGAAACAGAGCCACCTGAGAGTCACAAAGTTTCTGAATATTCTGGAAGATCACTCAAGTGCAGATCCAAGAAGAATTGATAGTTAATTCTACCATGATGGGTCTTGCTTGAATCAAGGAGCATCTTGTCAAATCTGCACCACATAGGTGTATTCGTTTCTTGTTTTTTATTTACTGTATTTCTGATTACTGTTGCTTCAGGGTGTGAAGTGTAGGCCTAGGTGCAATTGTGTGGATGCATTGCTCCTAGGGGAGTTATTGATTGGTGAATCAAGTTCTTGGGTTTTGAGGGTTTAGAATTATATAGGTGTGCTTGTAATTCTTGGATCCTATCTGTTTAGTGGAATCCTCCTAAGTGTGTTACTTAGGAGAAGACTGGATGTAGATTCGCCTTGAATCGAACCAGTATAAATTGTGTGTCTTGCTTCTTTCTTCTCTCTCATAATCTTTCTTGATTGAATTAAACAGTTCATTAACCCAAAACTGTGAAATTGATTAATTGAGCTTTAAAACCTAAAGATTCATTCAAGATTCATCTTAGATAAGATAAAAGCCTATTAATCAATTCAGATCCCTTTGTGGTTAAGATAATTAGACGGATCTGTTTTGAACAATTGGCACCAGAGTTGGTTAATCGCGCGCTAATCGATTAGAAAGATCCTGTTATGTCTAATACATCTCAAACCTTTGCTGAAGGGGCATCCATTAACAGGCCCCCTCTGTTTGCTGGGGAAAATTATCCTTTCTGGAAAATTCGAATGAAAATCTTTCTTGAATCAGTAGACAAAGGGGTGTGGGATGCAGTGGTTAATGGACCTTTTAAACCAATTAAAATAGTAAATGGAGAGACTTTTCCCAAAGAATTCTCACAATGGACCTCTGATGAGAATAAAAGGGCACATTATGATGTTAGAGCCGAGAATATTATATCTTCTGCACTAACATTGGATGAATTTTATAGGGTCTCTGTGTGTGAATCAGCCAAAGAGATGTGGGATGTTTTGGAAGTCACCCATGAGGGCACGAATGAGGTTAAAAGAGCTAGGAAAAAGTCTCTTATTCAAGAGTATGAAATGTTCAGAATGAAGACTGGGGAAAGCATATGTGATGTACAGAAGAGATTTACACATATAGTAAATCACCTCCTAGCTCTTGGCAAGACCTCTGACAAGGAAGAGCTCAACATCTAGATCTTGAAGAGTCTAAACAGGACATGGCAACCTAAAGTCACTGCTATTTCAGAATCCAAAGACCTCACTAGCATGAACATAGACACACTCTTTGGGAAGCTAAAAGAACATGAACTAGAACTTGGGAGACTCAAGGCAGAAGAGGATGGAGAAAAAAGGCACACAATAGCCTTGAAGAGTGCAGTAAAATCTGCAGCAAAACAGAAGAAAGCAGACTATGCAGATGACTCCAATGATGAAAACTCTGATAGTGAAGCCTTGAGCTTAATGGTGAAAAAGTTCTCAAAATTTCTGAAGTATAAGAACAAAGCTAACAACAGTTATGCAGGAAATAAGAGGCAGTCCAGATCTAGAACTTAAACCTGCTATGAGTGTGGCAAGACAGGACACATCAAAGTTGATTGTCTAGTGCTGAAGATGAAGCAGAAACTGGATGAGAAGAATGAGGCAGAGAAGCACCTGAAGAAGAAGAAAGCCTACATTGCCTAGGAAGAAAATGACTCCAGCACATCTAGTGAATCTGATGACAGCACTGAAGAGGAAAATAATCTGTGTCTGATGGCTAAAGCTGAAACATCCATTAAAGCATAATCATCCAAAAATAGTGTAAGTAGTTTCACATCTGAACATGAGGAAAATGACTACTATGAACTGCATAAGGAAGCTACAAAACTACAAAAATCAAATAGCAAACGTAAAGGGGAGATTAAGTGGCTGGAAGGTAGAATAAAACAGTTAGAAGAGGAAAATGAGAATCTAACAACTTGCTTGGAAAAATTAGAACAATCTGAAAAACATTCCAGGTCTAGATGTACGTACTGTCCAGGACAGCTAGAGAAGATAGAGTACTTAATGAAAACCCTATCAAAATTCACTCTAGGAAGATCCAACCTAGATGCTGTTTTAGGATCTCAAAGGAGTGTGCTGAATAAAGAGGGAATTGGTTATAGTGGCAACCCTAATCGATTATCGTGCAGAAATTTTCTCAACATCAGTAAACCATCCTCCATTATATGCACCTATTGTTATGAACCTGGTCATTTCTCCACTTCCTGCTACTTTAAAAACAGTGGGGTTCCTAGAGGAAAATTCAAATGGGTGCCTAAAAGAACTGTAACACAGTCTAACTCAAGAGGACCCAAGTTTGTTTGGGTACCTGCTTCATCAAAATAATCTATTTTGCAGGACAATGCTGAAGCTAAGGAGTCAATGTGGTATCTGGACAGTGGCTGCTCTAGACACATGACAGGTGACAGCTCGAAATTCAGCAAAATTTCATAAGAAGTAAGTGGACATGTCACTTACGGTGACAACAACAGAGGTAAGATTCTTGGATCTGGTAAGGTAAGGTCATCATCAACTGTGGAAATTGAGGATGTTTTGTTGGTGGATGGACTCAAGCACAATTTACTTAGCATTAGCCAACTGTGTGATAAAAATCTAAAAGTAACCTTTGAAGCCCATCATTGTTTAATCTGTCATGCATCCACAAATGAATTGGTTTTTGTAGGAAAAAGGATTCAGAACATATACATGGTGGACTTTGAAAACACTTCTTTTGATTCAATTGCTTGCCTTTTTGCTAAAAATGGTGAACCTTGGATTTGGCATAAAAGACTTGCACACATACATATGGGTCACCTAAATAAGCTTGTGTCAAAAAAGTTAGTCACTGGGTTGCCTGATATAAAGTTTAAGTCAGACAAGTTGTGTGATGCATGCCAAAAGGATAAACAAGTAAAAACATCTTTTAAGTCAAAACAGCATATCTCCACCTCTAATCCATTAGAACTGTTACATATGGACCTATTTGGACCTTCTAGAACCAGAAGCTTAGGAGGAAATTTTTATGCACTTGTTCTTGTAGATGACTATTCTCGCTTTACTTGGACATTTTTTATCTCATCTAAGAGTGACACCTTCTCAGTTTTTAGGAAATTTGCCAAAATTGTTCAAAATGAGAAAGACTTGAAAATCAAATCCATTCGAAGTGACCATGGGGGTGAGTTTCAAAATGAATCTTTTGAAAAGTTTTATGAAAATCATGGTATCTCACATAATTTCTCAGCCCCTAGAACGCCACAACAAAATGGTGTGGTTGAGAGAAAAAATCGATCTTTGGAAGAGTTGGCAAGGATAATGCTCAATGAGAACTCTTTACCAAAATACTTTTGGACAGATGTTGTAAGTACAGCTTGCCACGTGCTGAACAGGGTGTTAATCAGACCTGTTTTGAAACTTACACCCTATGAGATCTACAAAGGTAGAAAACCTAACATATCTTACTTCAAAGCTTTTGGTTGCAAGTGTTTCATACTAAATAATGAAAAATCAAATCTTGGCAAGTTTGATCCTAAGGCTAATGAAGGCATCTTCTTAGGTTATTCCTCCACTAGTAAAGCCTATTGTGTCCATAACAAAAGAACATTAACCATAGAGGAATCCATTCACGTTGCATTTGATGAGAATATTGATAATCACGCTGCTAATTCCTCTGGTTCAAGAAATAGTGCAGAATTAAATGACACAAGTGCAGATTTGACACAACCTGAGCCTGTAGCAATAGCAGATTCATCACCTAGAGTAGCTAGGACTTCGACCTCTGCAGCAGATTTACCCGCTGACTGGATAGTGCCTAAAAATATGTCTCTTGACAACATCATAGGGGATATTTCTAAAGGTGTTTCTAGACGCAGGCAGCTAGGCCAGTTTTATCTAAATGTAGCCTTTGTCTCCCAACTTGAGCCAAAATCAGTGAATGATGCTCTCAAGGATGAACACTGGTTTCTAGCAATGCAGGACGAATTGGATCAATTCAAGAGAAATGATGTTTGGGATCTTGTTCCAAGAACTCAATCTCAGCTAATCATAAGCACTAAGTGGGTCTTTCGCAACAAGCTGGATGATTCTGGTGTGATGATCAAGAATAAGGCTAGATTGGTAGCCAAAGGGTACTGTCAAGAAGAAGGGATTGATTATGATGAGACCTATGCTCCTGTAGCACGCCTTGAGGCCATCCGAATCCTCCTTGCCATCTCATCCTTACTCAAATTCAAGCTCTTCCAAATGGATGTGAAAAGCGCTTTCCTAAATGGCTTTATTAAGGAAGAAGTCTATGTGGCACAGCCCCCTGGATTCACAGACTATGAGTTTCCAGATCATGTGTATAAGTTGAAAAAGGCTCTCTATGGACTTAAGCAAGCCCCTCGCTCATGGTATGAAAGGTTAAGTGAATTCTTGATTCAAAACAGGTTTCGAAGAGGGCAGGTGGACTCTACTCTCTTCATTAAGAAGGCTCAAAATGATCTACTATTTGTTCAAATCTACGTGGATGACATCATTTTTGGTTCAACAAATCCTCTACTATGCAAAGAATTCTCCAAATACATGCAAGATGAGTTTGAAATGTCCATGATGGGGGAGCTGCACTTCTTTTTAGGGCTCCAAATTAAGCAAGGACGGCATGGACTCTTTATCCATCAATCTAAATACTGCACTAAGCTACTGAAAGAATTTCACATGGACGCTTGCAAGGAATCATCCATTCCTATGGCTACAAACTGCTATCTAGACATTGATGAAACAAGGCCTGCAGTGGATCAAACTAAATATCGTGGAATGATCGGATCGCTTCTCTATCTCACAGCTAGCCGTCTAGATATCATGCACAGTGTGTGTGTATACGCCAAATTCCAGTCCTGTCCCAAAGACTCTCACCTAATTGTTGTCAAACGCATCTTTAAATACCTAAAAGGCATTAGAAATCTGGGTATGTGGTATCCTCATGGCTCAAACATCTCCTTAGTAGGGTACAACGATTCAGATTTTGGTGGTTGCAAAACTGACAGGAAGAGCACCAGTGGAACCTGCCATCTCTTAGGTGGTTCTCTAATCTCTTGGCACTCAAAAAACAGGCCTGTGTTGCTCTGTCCACCACTGAAGCAGAGTATATAGCTGCTGGCAGCTACTGTGCCCAATCTATCTGGATTAAGAACCAACTTGAGGACTATGGCATCCACCTTGATCACATTCCTTTAAAATGTGACAACACTAGTGCAATTAATCTTACTAAAAATCCAGTTCTGCACTCTAAGACCAAGCATATTGAAATCCGGCACCATTTCATCCGAGATCATGTGTCCAAGGGAGAGTGCAAGGTTGAGTACATTGACACACAACATCAACTGGCAGACATCATACCTAGCTCGTTCTGGTTTCTACATCTGCTTGTGTGTATATTGTGTCCAGACTGTGTAGCTGCATGCCTACCCTTGGCCTTAATCCATTATCGTGCTTGGTTAAGCCCATTCTGTGTTAGTATTGCTTCACATAGTTGCCTTCTAATTTCTCAAAAGGAGCCCGCTAATCCATTAGGTAAGTAAATTCCCTACTCTTAATAGCAGTCTTAACTTCTGCACCTAGGATCCTGGTACTTCCTAATCTCTCAAAAACCCTAGGTCCTCCCTTTCCCTTTCCACCTCTGCTCCGCCGTCACCTAACACCCTACACCACTCCGCCATGGCATCCTCCTCTTCCTCTCGCAAACGTGTCAAGCGCATGGCCACTAAGCAACGGGATCCCGATATTGATGGCTGGATCAGTGATCGCGACGCTCAAGAAAATTTCAATGACTCCTTCCGCAATCGCAAAATCATCAACCACAAGAAAGTCGAACTGCCCTTCTTTCGCAATCACGACTTTACCTTCCCAGAGCTTATCTCCTCCCAACACCTGGAGACGTTCGTTCAACTCATAGGTGACATTTACCCCGATTTGGTTAGGGTTTTCTACGCAAACCTCGCGTGTGAAGATGATCTTCTCACCTCGCGCGTCAAAGGGGTAAACATTGTCCTCACCACAGATGTTTGGACCTCCATTGCTGGCTTCCGCATCTCTGGCATTCCAGCCCATCGAGGGTTTCCTGGGGCAAATCGCCTAGATATCTACCAGGGTTGCTTGAGGGATCCCAAAGCCAAACGCGACTACAGTATCTTCCGCACTGGTGGGATGAAGAAAGATGAGCGGGTGCTCGCATTCTTAACTGCCTGGATTCTAGTTCCCCGCAATGGCAACCATGCTCAACTCACAACAGAGGACGTCTTCCTTATCCATGCTTTCAAGTCAAACATTCTTGTAGAATGGTCTAAGGTTGTCTCTGATACTATGCAGAAAGCTATCAAGCTACCCAACTATCCTCTGCCTTATGTCGTATTCGTGTGCAAAGTTCTCGAGCACTACAAAGTGGACTTCTCTGGTGAGGCCTCCAACATTCCAAATCACACAAGCCTGATTGGGGCAAATGCCCTTCATCACATGGGAATGTCCTTTAGGGGCAACACCTGGTGCTTCAAGGATGAACCAGATAATGACCCTGTGGATGCTGCTGACGCCTCCTCTTCTGCCACCAGAACTCATTACGAGCAGGAAATGTTGCGCATGGTCACGACTCTTTTTGATCAGCATCAAACCTGGACGACAAAACTGGAGTCCATTGTGTGAGATCCAGGAAATTTATGAAAATTAATAAGTAATGGAATAAAGAAATGGGGGGTTGAGAATACCTTAAGGGAGTTCTTTGATAAACCTTAGACAAGAAACAATGATAACTTAAAGGGTGTAGAGTACTTGGTTATGTTGGGAGGACTTGGGTTCAAGTCTAGTGTGTGCCATTAGTGTGATTTTAATTGTGTTTTATATTACCAAAATATTATGAATGCGGAAACATGGTTTAACCTTATATGAATGTGTGAATTAACAAGAATAATGGGATGGTTTGTTGGTGTGCATGTGTTTGATGGATTGGGAGGTTGTGGGTTCGAATCTTGACTAGAGTAAGTAGGCTATTTATATTTTTATATTTTTGCTAAGTGATGGAAAAATCTAGAGACTGTAGAAATTCCCTGAGAAACCAGAGAGGTAGCAGTTGGGGTGCAGTAATCCAAAATAATGGTCATAAAACCTTGAATTTAAATAAATTTCGTTTTATTATGTGTATTATTTATTTTGGGCTGAAGTTGGGGGGAGAGAGAGAAGAGTGAGTGGGGAAAACAAAGAGTCATAGTGTGTGTGTCAAGTGAGGGCTGAGAATTGCAATCCAGAGAAGGGAATTGGAGTGGAGGCAAGGAGGGGAGCTTTGGGAACAAGGAAGAATTCATTGGAAATTGTTTGAAGCTAAGAAACCGGGTAAGGGGAGCTTATTGTGTTTCTTTCGTATGAATTTCTTTTATTATTAATGTATATTAGTAGCAGATTGTAATTGTGAGATTGGTGTTTTGTTATTTTTATGCTTTGATAAGGTTAAGAAATTAGTGGTTTATGATTTCGTGTACTGTATATGGGTAATATGCTATTTCCGATTGTACGATTTTTCGTTGATTGTCAAATGCAAAGATAAAGTATCTTTGTTTAATCGCTTCACGGCAATGGCACTGCAATAGATACCATACGGAAGTGGTGTGTGTAGAAAATCTTGGGATTGGTTATATTAGATTATTGGTTTATCTTATATTATTATATATGGTTGGATATCCTTTCAAAAGCATGCAGATTATAATGTATACTATAGCGTAAAAGTGGAAAGTTTGTAAAATATTATATTATATAATATATGGTATACATTGAATAACATATGAATGATACAGTGTTTTCTATTCAGTGGCATAATACAAATACTTTTAAAGTACATGACAACTTTGGGTTTTGATAATTTAGAGTGAGAATATTTGTATCAAATATATATATATATATATATATATATATATA
>Ga0214542_1007455_pt1 | contig 19014 bp, 29 predicted proteins | sample CNSS1metaG_FD_160096 | JGI IMG/M metagenome (GOLD analysis project Ga0214542, IMG submission 160096) | Root nodule microbial communities from cowpea collected in UCLA plant growth center, Los Angeles, California, USA - CNSS1 | ecosystem: Host-associated > Plants > Roots > Nodule | place: USA...
TTTGGTTGAAAGTAAGGACACCAACAAATTAATTGAGAAGTTACATTGATTAATTTGAAGTCTTAAACAAGAAATCAATAACAATAATCTTTAGGAAACCAATGATGAATCCTATTTTGAAAAAGCAATGGAATCAACCTATTTTTCTTTACTATTGTTTCTATCTTATTTTATCTTTTTATCTTTATCTTTCATATTTTTATTATTTTATTTGACTAACTCTTTTGTATAGATATTATAAGAACTAACTTGTTAAAAATCAATTTCGTGTTCGTTGGGAGACGACTTAGGGTTAACTTAACCCAAACTAATTTTTTGGCTACTTTCTTAACAATACTAAAGTTGTTATAGATAAGTAGTATTAATTTGATCGCTTGACCACAACGTTATTAGGATAAGTGTGTTTATTGTTAATGTGTTTATTGTTTATTGTTCCTTCCCTTTGAGGATGAGTGTTCTGTGCATTTAAAATATCCAAAAATATCCAAAAATATTCAAAAATTCAAAAAAGTTAAAATATTCAAAAATAATTTATGCAGTTAAAAATCACTTTTTAAGACATTTTTATCAAAAAAGTTCAAATAGCCTAATTATTAGAATTGTTAATTAAATCACTCTTTAAGCACACAAATTCAATTAAATATTCAGCATTAAACGCTGAATGAGGGCAAAAATACGCACTCATCACTGGGTGGGGAAGTAACATGGGTTTTACTTGGGCGTTGTTGATAGCCCTTACCTTCTTCTTCATTACTTTCGAGGCTCAACTTGATTCTAACATTCTCTACTCGTAATTCAGCTAACTTTCGTTGTATGGCTAACATGATTGCCATATGACTACTCTTCGCAATTTCCTAATTGTTCTCTGTTGCTTGTACTTCCAGACCATTACTTGCCATATTCCTTGTAGACACCATGTGTACCGATTCGCCTCGGCCCCACGCTGGGCACCAAATGTTCCAACCAGATAAATATATACCCAGGAGAACACCAAGTATGTTGGAACCAAGGGGCTTTGATATCACACGTATCCACTAATCTTCACTTTCTTCAACTATATGCTTTACTTCCAAAGTATGTCCTTTCAACGAGGGTTGTCTCGATATGGGAGCTTGCAAAGCCACTATGACGCCCAAGTCAATTTTTAGACAATACAGATAAAACAGTAATAGTAATGAATGAATATTTTACCTCGTGAACATTGTCTTTTATACTACTTGTATGGGCCTAACTTCATGGGCCTAGGGTTTGTGATGACCATTGGCTTTGGTATTTCCTTAATCAAATTTTATTACTTTAAACCTCTTTCTTATCTTTTAATTTGCCAGTGAGGATTTGTACTGTCAATTAACTTTCCCAGTACTTTAGCAGAGAGATTCTTATTTCCTCTAGGGTAGTCATTTCCTTATCATTCGTCTGCTTTACGTAAGGCTGAGGTTTCCTCTCTCAGCTCCTTAGCATGGTTTAGTGATGTTAGGTCGAGGCTTCCTCTCCCAGTCCCTTAGCATGGCTGAGTGATGTCAGGTCGAGGTTTCCTCTCCCTGCTCCTTAGCGTGGCTAAGTGATGTTAGGCCGATGTTTCCTCTCCCTACTCCTTAGCGTGGTTGAGTGATGTCAGGCCGAGGTTTCCTCTCCCAACTCCTTAACATGGCTTAATGATGTCAGGTCGAGGTTTCCTCTTCCAGCCCTTTAGTGTGGCTGAGTGATGTAAGGTCGAGGTTTCCTTTCCCAGCTCCTTAACGTGGCTTAGTGATGTTAGGTCATGATTTCCTCTCTTAACCTCTTGTTTACTTAGTAATGCATATCTCTTTAGCATATTAAGGTTTCTCTTAGGTTGTTGCCTCTGTCGTGTTTCTTGAGTTGGAGTATATTTAGCCCTTTGGTCTAAGGCATATGCAGTGGTTGGAGATGTCCTCCATACCCGGTATGTACATATATAAATATTTTTAATAATATACATAATGAAGCAAATAGATTTTAGTTAGGCTTAATTATCATTTTGGTCTCCTAATTTGTTGGATTGGTTCATTTTGGTCCCCTTATTATTTTTTAGTTCAATTTGGTCCTCTAATTCTTCAAAAAGGTTCAATTTGGTCCCTGCCGTTAAGTTGACGTTAACACCGTCTCCGTACATGCCACATGTCATTTTATGGAATTTTGTAATTTTTTTTATTTTTATTAAAAAAAATTAAACTGCCACATGTCACTTTATGGTTGTGACACATGTCAATTTGAGATTTTTTATTAAAAAAAAATATATTGCCACGTGGCAAGTCATGATTGTGCCACGTGTCAAGTCATGATTGTGCCACGTGTCAAGCTAACATTGGTTGTTTTTAATTTAGTCCCTCTATTTGAATTTTTTATTCAATTTAGTCTCCCAAATTTTTAAAATGATTCAATTTTGTCCTCTCCAATTTGAGACCAAATTAATAATTAAGCTTAATTACAATTTATACATTCATGTTAAAATAATTTTTTATCATTTATACATCAAATCACTCCCTAAATAGTCATGTTATTTTATTTCTTACATTTTTCACTTGTAATTTTTTACACTTAAAATTTTGTACACATGTAAAAAATAATAATTTGAATAGTTAGATGGAGTAATTTGATATATAAATATCATAAAAATTATTTTAACATGTATATATAAGTTGTAATTAAGCTTAATTATTAATTTGGTCTCAAATTAGAGAGGACAAAATTGAATCACTTTATAAAATTGAGGGACTAAATTGAATCAAAATTGCAAGTAGAGGACTAAATTGAAAACAACCAATGTTAGTTTGACACGTGGTACAATCGTGACTTGTCACGTGGCACTTTTTTTTAAAATTAAAATAATTAAAATAAATTTTTTTTATCAAGTTGACACGTGGCACAACCATGACGTGACATATGGCAGTTTAATTTTTTTTTAAATAAAAAAAAATTAAAAATTTTAAAAATTTAAAATTCCACAAAATGACAAAAATATGTCAGGTTTTACAGAGGGGGTTTCATTGGGGAGAACAACACCTGCAATGGATTTATGAGTCTTTATTCTTATATAGTGTTCTAGTTTCTCATTTCTAGTCAATATGGGACTTAGACTCACACTTAAATTTCTAATAAAATAAACCAAACTAACAAATTAGGGGACCAAAATGATAATCAAACCTTTTAGTTATTTTGAATATCCATTACTTACTGGAAGTGCGTAATATTTCAGTTTAACATGACTAACAGATGTACCAGACACATTGATGATGGTTGTGTATCCGTGTTTAGGATAAGTCCCACACGAACACGTTTTAATACGTTGAAAATTCGGAATTGTATTTTAGTTGTCTTATCAACGTAGATTTCATTCAATTCTTCGTATATTATTTTTTATATTATTATCTCTGATATTAAAAACACAATGCCAATACTAACAAACCAATCCAATGACCTAACAAACCACATAAATATATATTTAAATAAATTTATTAATCACGTTTCTTTTAATTTAATTTATTAACAAATTTTATTTTATCTTTATAAATAGTTTTTACATTTATTAAATATTATTCAATATTTCTTTAAATTAAATTTTCAAATGATTACAATAAATAAAAATAATTTAAAATAAGATACAAGTTCAATTTTTAAAATATTAATAACAAATTTTCTACCACTAATAAAATATTACAGTAGTTTAAAAAATATAAACTATAAAATTAAATATTTATATGTAAAACAAGAATTATAAAAATACAATAGCTTAACTAGATGGAACACTAGAATAGTTAAAAAAATCGTTACTAATATAATTTAAAAATAAATAAAATTTTAAAATCAAAATGTATAATTATTTTGTCTTAATTTTATGTTTCCTTATTTTGTTTATATTAAAGGTCTACGAAAGAAAATTATTTGAAGGGATATTCAATTATTCTATTCTTATTATTTTGGAGGTATTAGATGGATTGTATTTTATAACTTCTTTGATCGACTTTCTAAGGTATTCTTCTTTCTAAATTATTCTTCCTTCTTTTATAGAATTGTTTTTATTATTTTTTATTATTGTTTGCTTGGTGTTGATTTTATTTATTTCTAAAGCAAATGTAATATTTTATATATGGCTAGGTGAGTTGAAAAAATGTCAACACCAATATCAAATTCTTTTAGTTCTAACTCAAAAATTCTAAGTAATTTTATTTCAAAATATGTTCATTATGCGCCTTTATAGACATATGTCACTTTATTAGAAAAAAATAGCACAAGGAGGGAGAACAAGAGATGGTCTTACAACTTTTGTCAAAAAAACTTTTAAAAGTTCTTATTCTAGAGTAAAAGCTTATTTATTGAAAATTCATGGTTTTGGAATTACTGTGTGTCAAAGGTCATTCAAGAATATTTGATTGAATTGAAATCGGTTGTTGAATTGGCATAAAATAGTGTAAAACCTAAGCATGTTTCCTTGCCCACTAAAGATAGACATGAAAATAATTTATTAAAAGGAAGGAATAATGGTCCCTTAGAAAGGGCATTCAATATGGGGATAGAGATAATCTCAATGCTATCATAGCTATAATGTTTTATTCTTCTCAATTGCCTTTTAACCTGGCAGGAAACCTATATTACGTCAATTCATATTTGTTTGCTGCAAATCACAATTGTACTATATCTAGGCAAACTTAGATAACCATATGGTCTAAACCGCTTATATATAGTCCTATGATAAAAACAGTAGACGGATAGTCAACCACGATTGCATAATGGCCTAGGCTGCCTACTATAAAAGGTACAATAAAATAAGGATCTGTTAAACTCTAAACTTAGGCTTCCCACAGAGGCTTAGGACTTGGGCCCATCCCAAGCCCATCGAGAACCTGAATATTGGCCCAACCCACAAACAAGGGGGCAGGCGTAATTAATGACTCTATAAATACATGTGGACCCGGTACGCTTTCATTAATTCACTAATATGAGATTTGACTTTTGAGAGCCTTTGCTGACTTGATTGTCGAAGCTCTTTTCGCAGGTAACCTCTTAAGGATTTGGACCGCCAACGTTAGGAGATGACATGTACAAGTCAAGGAGAAGCCAGTTCGAGAGGTCGAGGATTGGGGTAAGATGTTATTTGTGTTCCCTGACATTCCTTATTTCTTTTCGCAGGAACAATTGGCGCCCACTATGGGGACGAGTTGATATCTTACCAAGCAATCTGAACACTATCGAGAATGCTTTCCACCCGCAGCAGAGCTAGAATCGTGAAGGACCCGAAGGTAGGCCCAAACATGCCTGTGGGCAGCATCCTGAACTTGGCCGTTATCCTCGAGGGGCAGGCCAAAATGCAACAAGAACTGGCTGATCTGAAGAAGCGTAGCATTGATGAAATGGAAGCGCTAAGACATGAGAACTCCAGATTGAGAAGGAAAATTGAAGCTGATTTTACTCAGAAGGGGAAGGGTAAAGAGGTCCTAGATGACCCTAAGACCCTAGTGCACCAACCCAGCGAAGAAGAAAGTGAGTAAAACCCTACCCTACACACTTTCAACACGACTCAACAAACCCCCACCATATCCGCCCACCACACAACCACCTAACATCCAACCATTATCCCCACACAACCTGCAACTATTCATCCTGCTGCTACCTTTCCCACCACGCATATACCTCCTCACCACTACACACCACATTCCTCACCATCATCCGACACCCCATACCACCACATCCCTTGCCACCACACCAACCCATACAATATCATCCCTTCATTGACGTCATCACCACCACCCCCCTTCATAGCCAGTGGGAACCCTTCACACTGGACCGCTATGTCGGAGACACAGACCTTGACGAGCACCTCAAAGTGTACGTCACACATATGGTCGGGTACACATCTGAAGATGTTGTGTTCTGCAAAGCCTTCCCTACCACCCTCAGAGGCCTAGTCCTGAAATGGTTCACCTCTCTGCCCCCATACTCCATTGATTGTTTCAACATCCGTTCCCACCTTTTCACAACCTACTTCACCGGCAATCGCCCTCATCAGGCTACTCACTTATCTCTCTTCAACGTCAGACAAGAAAAGGATGAGACGCTCAGGGCCTTTATAGATCGTTTCAGTAAGGCCGCCCTCCGGATGCCAAACCTCACCCAAGAGATGGTCTTGCAATGCATGGTCCTTACATTGAAACCTGATCCGTTTGCTGAAAACGTCTATCTTATACCACCACCCTCTATGCACGAACTTAAGCTGCGTGTGTAACATCCCTAAGGAATATTACTTAAAATAAATAAATAAAAGAAATCAATTAATCAAAGGTCATCTGGATAATAATTCCAACGCGGGAAAATTTAATTTTATTAAAAAGCGCGCGCCAAAACTCATAACATAACATTAAAGTGTTACAAGTTTCCAAGATTCATGTTCATAATAAAACATAGTAAATACACGAGAGAAAAACCCTAGCTCTAATCCCCAAAGCTAGCCCTCACTCCGTCGGCTGGACATCATCAGCTCCACCTGTTCCAACATCTGCTCCCGTGTAACGAATCACACGATCATCGCCATACACAAACAGAAAGGGTGAGCTGAGAAAAATACAATAACAGATATACAATATGCAAAATAAAGCATACACCCATCTTATTCATTCTACATAGTTATTGGTCAAGACCTTAACCCTAAGGCTTTATAGCCTTCAAATCACACAACTGTTAGCCTTGGACTCGGGAATATGACGCTCACACGAACCTGCCCGCTCGTGGTCCTGCCTCTACGAACCTCCCCGCTCGTAGTCCTGCTCTACGGACCTTTATGCCCGTAGTCCAACACATATGATCCACCAGCCCCGTACCTCCCCGCACGTGGCATCTCTCAACCGTGAGCACAGAACATACGAACCTACCTCGCTCGTATCCCCACGTGAGAGTAACTAGATATGAACCTCCCCGCTCATATCATCACATGTCAATCACCATCCATGAACCTACCCGCTCATGGCATAGCATCTCCCGATCCAAGCATAATGTCATTGTCAGTTAAAAGCAACACACACAACTTATAACCTACTGCGCAAGCGCCTGGCGCATCACCCAGTACCGCCTGGCGAAACAGGTTCAGACCGCCTGGTGGTTTACGTCCCACCACCAGGCGCTAGGTTCTCGAACAGGAGCTTGCTGCCTCGCGTCCGCCTGGCGGATCTCACCTCACCGCCAGGCATAAGCCTCTACAGACCCCCTTTCTGGGTCTTCGACCGCCTGGCGCACCCAGTTCAGCCGCCAGGCGCTGTGACAGTACTATACCAGTCATTGATTTTCACCTCTCTTTCAAATTATCCCACACTTCCCTAATCTCTCCCAAGGTAGCAAAATAATCCTGGTTAACCCCACTCTCATTCTGGATTCCTAGCCATCCTCTTGATTGATTGCAGTACCTATCATCTCCCATTCCAAACTCCCTATCGTACCTAAGATTCACCAATTTCTTCCAACATTACAACATAATTTCTCCTATTTCCTCATAGAGGCACACAGTACATTTTCTCATACCACATTCCTTACTCAAATGGCTTTATCACAGTACCACACCCTAAGACATAGGATTTTTCCCATTTCCTTTATCAATAGCCAATGACTCATCCCAACTCAAAATGAAACCACTCGTACAATATCCCATAGCGTTTTACGTACTTATTTCACAACAGCAACAATATACAAGGTCTATCTATTAGTCTTCAATCCTTTTTTCTACACAACCTTAATTGTTACCTCAATTCGTTAAGACACACCATCTCATGTCCCAATTATATACTATCAACCAAGCTATACATTTTAACCCTGAAACTTTGCATTAGGATCATTACTTACTCTATCTTAAATTTCACTTTCCTATTCCAACACCCCTCACCAGTGTTTATCGCGCCCATTCAGAACACAACACCCCAACTACCACTATAGTCGCCGCCGCCTGGCGGCAGATAGAGTGCCGCGAGGCGGTGCATCAGTACCTGGCGCAAACAAGTTTTCCTACACCAGTACGTGATTCCCCCTAGTTTGATTTGATACCCAATTTAATTACACCAACCTCACTAATTCATATCAATTTTACCATACCAGAATTCAAATCAATCCAAGCACCACTTGAAATATTATACACACATGGTATCACGCACAACATCACATTCAGAATTCAAAACAATCCAAGCACCAATCAAAAATCAAGAAAACCCGTACCCTGTAACTCACCGCCTGGCGAACATTCAACCTTGCCAGGCGGTTCAACCCAAAATCAAGAGCAACATTGCCCTCTGATGCGTCGCTTGGCGGTAGGGGTTGAGCCGCCAGGCGGTTTCTGGAGAAAAACCCAGAAACTCCCAAAATAGTGCATAATTGACGTACCCAATTTTAGCAATCACGCAATATGATCATACAATCCATCAAAATAGTACTTACGAATGAAAACACACAGAAACAACTCCCCTTACCTGGATTCCTTGCTAAATTCGAATCAGTATGCTTATCCCTTCACAAAAACCTTCCTAGCCTTTGCTTCCACTCCAACCTTCGTGATTTCAGCCTCACCACTTCTCTCAATCAGCCCCAAAACTCTGGAAAACCCTTGCTTATGATGAGTACGAATTCACAGTGCTCTTTTTCTCCTCTTATGACCTTCTCTCTCTCACTTACTACCCCAATTATGTGCACTTAACACCCAAAACGAAAATGCTATTTAAGTTTCCCGTTTAATGGTTAATCATGGTCTCCATTCAGTGTTTCCAGCCCCTTAAACTGCCCCTCTTGGCAGATAGGGTTTTCATGTCTCTTCAATCCCATGCAAAAATAAAATTAGGCCAAAAAGAAGAGAGTTTAATTTGGTTCTTAGCAAGACTTGAACCCACTACCTTCTAATTTCAACGCCAGTGTATAACCAAATCAACCAATCATGTTTCGTGATAACTCCTACAATTTTTTAGGAATTTATCAACCCACCACTCATCCAATATTTCATTAAACAAAAATGCATAAATTAAATAACATGCGAGTGGCACACATAGGACTCAAACCCAAGTTCTCACACACAATAAAGTACTCTCAACCACTTGAGCTAGTAATTTTCCACGTCATAGATCCACACATTAATTACTTTAAATGTTTCTATTACTCGCCATAATTAAATAATTATTTAAATAACTATTTAATTTTCTCGGGTCTTATGGATTACATCCGCATGGAGGAGATGAAGACCTTACGCACCAAATTCTGCATCGACTACACACCCTTTATCGCTAAAACAGACAAACCACCCTCACGCTCTAAATCTAGGCTCAGAGAGCCTAGACCATCCCATGTACCACACCTAACCGAACTCAATCAATTAAATAAGAAATACATCAAGGCAGCCAAATATTCAGCCTAGGCCGAGTAAATCTAACTCATACCGGACCTGGTTGACTTAACCATATAAATGATAAACCTCACGAACATGCCAGAGACAACCCAAGTACACGACCTGGGCTGCCATGGTCTCGAATTTAAATGAATAAAGGCTAAAATAACAACAAAATGGCCAACACGGATAGTACATGGCCAAGGACGACATCTGATAAGCCAAGAATTAAACGGATCAGACCGCCCTCGAAGACTTAGTAAGATGGAGGTCCCCGCGTTCGATAGACCTTGAGGGGCCTAGGTTTGGGCCCAGGCCCACTCATAACCCAGGCTAGGGCCCAAACCAAGGCCCATCCCGTTAGGTAAACGAACATCGTTAATACTCTATAAATACACATGGACCCCACGAATTAAAGGTACGCATTCATTAATCACTGATTTGACTCTCTGAGAGCTTTGACTTACTTAAGCTTCAGAGACTTTTCTGCAGGTAACCCCTCCTGGGTTCAAGCTGACATGTATCAACCGGGGAGAGACCAACTGAAGAGATAGCGAATTACATGGTAAGGTGACACTTGTGCCTAACTCATCTTATTTGTTCTCTGCAGGAACAATTGGCGCCCACCGTGGGGCACGAGACGAACACCTTTAGTACCCATTTTTCTCTGAAGATGGTTTCCACCCGTAACAGAGCTGGAGTGAACAAGCAAGCAGATGCTGGTCCCTCTGGACCTCCTGGCATCACCCCTGATCTGGCTGCCATCCTAGACGGCCAAGCAAAGATGCAACAAGAACTCGCGGATTTGAAGAAACGCAACGCTGATGAAATGGAGGCATTGAGGCAAGAGAACTCTCGCCTGAGGCGAAAGATCGAACCTGATCCCAATCTGAAGGGAAAAGCCAAAGAAACTTCTGAAGCTGCGAAGTCTCCGGCCTTCCAGCCCACAAAGGAAGAAAGTGAATACAATTCCACCCCTCACACCTTCACCACCACCCAACAGACACCCGTTACCTCTACCCATCCCCATCACTTTCCATCTGGTCAACCGGGGCTTACCGCACCCCCAACCCCCGCCGCTACCCTCCCTACCACCCAGACCCCCTATAACATACCCACCACCCTACACACCACACATATTCCACCCTATAACCCACAATACCTTCCGATAACCCACATTCCCCCTCACAACATCACCTCCACCTTTCCCGCTATGATCAACCACCCCGTTCCACCTCACTTGCTCCCTCCTCACCAGTCCAGACGTCGTCACCCATTCACGGACTTTATCGCCAACACCCCTCTTCCAGCCCAGTGGGAACCTTTCACCCTGGATCGCTATACTGGCGACACCGACCCTAACGAGCACCTTAAAGTCTACATCACCCATGTCGCCTTGTACACATCCCAAGACGCAGTCTTTTGCAAAGCTTTCCCCACCACCCTCAAAGGCCTTGCCCTAGAATGGTTCACAACTCTTCCGCCCTACTCAATCGACAGTTTCGACGTTCTCTCCCACATGTTTTCCACCCACTTTGTCGGCAGCCGTCCCCATCAAACCACCACCATATCCCTCCTGGGCATCAGACAAGAACCAAACGAACCACTCAGAGCATTCATCGATCGCTTCAGTAAAGCAGCTTTTCGTACACCACACCTCAATCAGGAGATGATCCTCCAGTGCATGACCCTTACCCTACAACCTGGCCCCTTCGCCAACAAAGTCTATCTCCACCCACCTGCCTCCATGCACGAACTCAAGTTGCGTGCAGCCGACTATGTCCGCATGGAGGAAATGCAAACACTTCACACTAAATTTTGCAACGACTACGCAGCCACCACCGCCAACCCCACCCCACAACCTAACCCACGCCCTGATACCCGCCCACGCGAACCCCGTCAACCTCGCTTCACCAGATACGCCCCCCTTACCGTAGCCCGTTCCCACATCCTTGACGAAGCCCTCCAACCCGATCTAATCCCTCCACCACGCAAGACAACCACACCCCCCAACACCGACATGACCAAATATTGCCGTTACCACCGCAACCATGGCCACACTATAGAAGAATGCAAAGCACTCCAGGATAAAATAGAAGAACTGGTCCGTGCTGGCCACTTTCGCTGCTTCATCCGTAGAGACGACCATTCCTCCTCCTCTCGATCCCGTCACCCCTCCTCGACCCGACTACAGACGTCCACCACATGACTCCCATCACAACAGACACCCCGCCCAACCCAACAATCAAGAACCAGAGCCCGCCCGCACCGACATCACCCCTGCCAACCCCCCCTTACGAGGCACCATTAACACCATCTCTGATGGCTTCGCAAGCGAAGGCTCCACCTCTTCTGCCAGAAAAAGACACCTTCGCCATATACAATCCATCAACCACATCACCCATTCCCACCACAGACGCCGTATGCCTCCTATCGTATTCACAGATGATGACTTCCACGGCCTCGACCACAACCAAAATGACCCCATGGCCATCACTGTTGAAATCGAAAATTACGCTGTTAAGAAAGTCCTAGTTGATCAGGGCAGCTCTGTTGATATCCTCTACTGGGCCACTTACCAAAAACTCCAACTTCTTGACACCGCCATGGTCCCATATGACGAGCCAATATATGGCTTTTCTAGTGAACAGGTATCCACCCGGGGCTACATTGACCTCCACACCGTCTTTCGGGATGGAACCCAAACCAAAACCATCCCAATCCGCTTCCTTATCGTCGACGCGCCAACTTCCTACAACATCCTCCTGGGTCGTCCTTCCCTCAATACCCTTGGGGCAGTCGTCTCCACCTCTCACTTGGCCATGAAATTTCCTGCCCCATCCGGCGACATCCTGACCATACACTACGACTAGCGCTTGGCACGCGAATGCTACATGGCCAGCTTGCGACCACAACTCCCAATCCAACAAACGAACCATATCGAACAACCCCCTGGTTCCAACATAGCCCTATCCGGCGAAGACCTTGACCCCAGAATAGGCCGGGATGTCCGCCTCGAACCAGTTGAGGACACCTCTCCTCTAGAGCTTCCAAATGGTCTCTCTATTAACCTAGGCACCAGTTTAAACTCTGACGAGCGTGCCACCATCACACCTATCCTTATCAACAACACAGATCTTTTCGCTTGGTCGGCCGTCGACCTCCCTGGAGTGGACCCCTAGGTGGCATCCCACAAACTATCCATATATAAAGAAGCCCACTATGTATCCCAGAAAAAACGCAAGCTTGGTGAAGAGCGTCGGCAAGCAGCCAAGGTCGAAGCCGACAAGCTACTGAGCGAGGATTTATAGAAGAAGCTCAATACACCACTTGGCTTTCTAACGTTGTCTTGGTGAAGAAAGCCAATGGCAAATGGCAGATGTGCGTAGACTACACGAACTTGAACAAGGCTTGCCCTCGCGATGCCTACCCCTTACCCAACATTGATCGACTTGTGGACGACGCGGCAGGAAACAAGGTGCTTAGTTTTTTGGATGCGTATTCAGGGTATAACCAAATCCCCAAGGCCGCAGCAGATATGCACAAAACGGACGATGCCAACTACTTCTATAGAGTCATGCCCTTTGGCCTCAAAAACGCTGGGGCAACTTACCAACGGCTAATGGACAAGGTGTTCAGCCACCTAACGGGACACTGTGTCGAAGTATACGTCGACGACATGGTTGTCAAGTCCCCAAGTCATCACCAACACGCTGAAGACCTGTCAGCAGTGTTCTCCGTGCTGCCAATATAACCTTCGCCTCAATCCCGACAAATGCGTATTCGGCGTTGACCGGGGTAAATTCCTTGGTTTTATGTTAACCCAACGCGGCATAGAGGCCAATCCTGAAAAATGCAAGGCTATCATCGAAATGCGCAGCCCCACTACTGTTAAGGAGGTCCAACGTCTCATTGGCCGTCTCACAGCCATCTCTCGTTTTCTACCCAAACTAGCCAAACAAACCCAACCCATAATCCAACTCCTAAAGAAATCCACCCGGTTCACGTGGACTGATGATTGTGAACAAATCTTCCAAAAACTCAAAACAACCCTAACCTCCCCACCTATCCTCCAAAAGTCGGACACCAGTCAACCCTTGCTGGTATACATCACGGCCACCGACTATACCGTCAGCGCCGCGCTAGTTCAAGAAATAGAAGGCACACAACATCCTGTGTATTTTTTGAGCAGAACATTGCAAGATCCTGAAACCAGATATCAAATGGTAGAAAAACTGGCCCTATCTTTGGTCCACGCGGCACGTCGCCTCCGCCTATATTTCCAAAACCACACCATAACCGTTAAGACCGACTACCCAATCCAAAAAATATTACAAAAACCAGATCTAGCCGGACGCATGTCATCATGGGCCGTGGAACTGTCAGAATTCAACATCCGCTATGAACCCCACGGCCCCATCAAAGCCAGTGTCTTTTAGACTTCGTCAACGACCTACAACAAACACCCATAGAGGACCAATGGACACTTCATGTAGATGGTTCCTCGAATCCAAGGGGTGTCAGCGCCGGCATCGTCTTAGAAGGCCCCAACGACATCCTCATTGAAAAATCCCTTCATTTTGCTTTCAAAACGTCAAATAACCAAGCCGAATACGAAGCCATCCTCGCCGGCCTTTCCCTAGCCCGCGAAGTAGGCGTCAAGAAGTTAACGTGCAAAACCGACTCCAAACTCACTATAGGTCATCTAAATGACGAATTTCAGATCAAAGACCCCATCCTTCTACAATATTACCATCTGGTCCGTGCAGTTATTCAATCCGCCTTCAAACAAGTCCGCGTCGAACACATCCCAAGAACCGACAACGTCAGGGCCGACATCCTTTCCAAATTGGCCAGTACCAAGCTCAAAAATCGTCACTGATCCTTACTACAACAAACACTGTCCACACCTTCCATCACACACACTTGCCAAAATTTAACCCACACCCCAGCCAACAACGTCACCCCCTCCCAAAGCCAAAACTGGACCACCCCCTACGTTCAATACCTCAAAACCGGCAACCCTCCCTCGATGCGGACAAAACTTGGCTGGCTAAGGCCGCCAGGTACACCATGATAGGCGATGACTTCTACAAACGCGGATATGGCCAGCCCCTACTTAAGTGTGTCACGGCAGAGCAAGCCCAATATATCATCAAAGAGCTACATGAAGGAATTTGTGGTTATCATTCCGGTGCACGCACCATGGCTACCAGAGTTCTCAGAGCCGGATACTTCTGGCCGACCATAGAAGCAGACTGTCAGGATTATGGCAGGAAATGCAAGCCATGTCAGAAACATGGCAACCTTATTCACTAAAAACAGGAACAAATACACCACATACTGTCCCTATGGCCATTCGCTAAATGGGGAATGGACATCCTCGGCCCCTTTTCACCCGGCAAGGGGCAGGTAAAATTCCTAATTGTAGCCGTCGATTATTTCACTAAATGTATCGAAGTCAAGCCGCTAACTACCATCACGGCCTAGCAAGTCCAACAATTTGTGTGGAAGGACATTATATGCAGATATGGCGTACCGCATACCATCATCACAGACAATGGCCGACAATTTATTGACAAGGAGTTAGCCAAATTCTACACTGGCCTAGGCATCAAGCACATCACAAGTTCTGTAGAACATCCACAAACCAATGGGCAAGCAGAGGCGGCAAAGAAAGTCATCCTCGTAGAGCTGCGCAAGAGATTGGATACCGCCAAAGGCCGATGGCCCGAAGAGTTAATAGAAGTACTATGGGCTTACAGATGCACCCCCCCAATCATCAACAAACGAATCCCCATTCAGCCTAGTCTACGGCGCAGACGCCATGATACCAGTAGAAATTAGCGAACCGTCCCTACGCCGAGAACTATACGACCCAACCCACAACCACTAAAACATGGCCTTACATCTCGACCTTCTACCCGAACTCAGAGAAAAAGCCCAGATACACAATTTATTTACAAAACAACGAGCTGCCAGGAAGTATAATGCAAAACTATATCCACGATCATTTGTCATCGGGGACCTAGTATGGAGAATGGCCAACAGTGCCAGGAAGAAGGATGGCAAATTCTCTGCCAATTGGGACGGCCCGTACCGCATACGAGAAGATGTAGGAGGAAGAGCTTATCGCTTAGAACAATTATCTGGGGAAGAGATTCCCAACACTTGGAATGTATCCCACCTCAAGTTCTACTTCAGCTGAATGTGTATTGTAATCGAACCAATACTTGTAACCCTGGGTGTACTCTTTTTACTCACTTGGTCTTCTTTCCATAAGGAGGGTTTTGGCCAAGGAGGTTTTAACGAGGCACCCTTATTCAATAAATAAAAAGAAGGGTTCCCAACTATACGACTTTCTACGTGTTTTTCATTTGCATTCATTTAAGTTCCACACCCTTACCCCAAGTAAGCGGCTTGGGTCAAACACCCTTATCTTATGCTTAATTCGTTTAAGTTCCCCACCCTTACCCCAAGTAAGCGACCTGGGTCGAACACCCTTATCTTATGCTTGATTCGTTTAAGTTCCCCACCCTTACCCCAAGTAAGCGGCTTGGGTAGAACACCCTTATCTCATGCTTGATTTGTTTAAGTTCCCCACCCTTACCCCAAGTAAGTGGCCTGGGTCGAACACCCTTATCTCATGCTTGATTCATTTAAGTTCCCCACCCTTACCCCAAGTAAGCGGCCTGGGTCGAACACCCTTATCTTATGCTTGATTCGTTTAAGTTCCCCACCCTTACCCCAAGTAAGCGGCCTGGGTTGAACACCCTTATCTCATGCTTGATTCGTTTAAGTTCCCCACCCTTACCCCAAGTAAGCGGCCTGGGTCGAACACCCTTATCTTATGACTTATCGCGACACGCATACACCACATATAAACAAAACACAACATACATAATAACATGCAGAACCTTAATCACATTTAAACATAAGTGCAATAAACCAATGTAGCTAAATGTACCAAATATTACAGACAGGCTCAAATAATATTCTTGAATCAATTAAGACAGAAATCCTAGTCTGTAAGGACAGGTGCATCCTCGACATCGCCCGCCTTCTTCTCCTCCTCCGCCACCTTCTCCTGCGCCTCCTCATTCCCATTGTCCTCATCCTCCTGGACCAACTTCCCGTCAATAACATCCTTATTCACATCAAACCTCGAATCCGTTACGTCCAAATCCTGATGGAAAAAAGCCGCCTGCCGCAATCCCTTCTCAAAACCATTGATGTGCTCCTGTATGATGTTGTTCTTCAAATCATCAAGCTCACCAACAGATCCATCATACTTGTCCTTCAAATCATTGTAGTCCTCTTCCAATTCCCCTATACGTTTATTCAACTTTTCCTCAGATTCCAAGCAACAAACCCTCCATGTTGCCAACCTTTTCCTCTCCGCTTCCCAACTTTCCTTTCCTTTCTCTAATGCAGCCTTTTCCTCCTCCAGCTTATCCACCTTCTCCTGCAACTCCTCCACCTTTTCCTGGCCACCCTCCTTCACTTCTCTCCTATAAAGCGACCCCACACGCCGGCTCAAAACTAAAGCCTTGCTCCCAAATTCGACCATTGTTCTCACAATGCGCTCCGCATCCATGTTGTCAATAGAATTTACGATGGTATCTGGGAGGGTAATTGAAATGTCCTTCCTCACAGATATCTCTGGCAGCTCGATCAACCCAGATTCCGGCCCCTTCTCCCCACTGGCCGACCCCGCTCCGCTAGCAGACCCCGTTCCAAGCAGGGCCGCCCTTACTTTCTTCACATCTTTTCCCTTCCCGGGTCGAGGCAGAAGCTCAGCCTTCCTTTTCGTCCCGCCGTGCACGTGCACCTCCACCACAGATTCTTGTAAGTTGGGAACATCAGTCTTCCCAGCCGCCTTGGCCTTAGCGGCCATTTCCTTCCTCAACGTTTGAAAAAGCGCCAAATTCTTCTTTCCAGACTGCGCCATATGCCCTACAATAATACATCACAACTCGGATCAAAACAACTTAGTATTATTAACACAGCTTAAGTAATAAACAGATACCTTTGATATCTATTATCGGGTGCACTGAATTATAAACTCTAACTAGGCCCTTAGTGGGCAACTTATCAACAAACTTCAACAAGGTCTCCACAACCTCCTTATCACCAGCCGACAATTCATCCATCCCCATGTCCTTATACCGAGAAGGATTGTTTGTCCAACTAAAAGGGAACTTGGCGCTTCCGTCTGCGTTCAAAAAATAAGCTTTTCTTCCTTCTTTAACGATGACCTTGAAGTACCCATCCTTGAAATGCTTGAAAGACTCGGAGAAGGCATCCAGTCTGCTGATGCTGGGGCGACTAATCAAAGATAGCCATGTAGCCGGCCGCCGAGGTCTGGTGTCGCAAAAATATAAGAAAGCATAAGGAGTAGGCTCCAAGTATAAGGACTAGCACAGAATGCGGAAAGCCTGCAAGTAGGGCCAACTATTCGGATGTAGCTGTGTAGGTGCCACATTCAACGCTCGTAATACGCCCATGGTAAAAATGTCTAACGACAATCATACATGAAGTTGAGAAAAGTGGCACATATACATGTAGAAAAACTTCTCGGTAGCCCCCTCCTGCCCATGGCATACCCGGTCGATAGCACTCACCCTCTCTAGAGAAACAATGTCCCCACTGACACCCTTGGAGATGACAGGTGTGCAGTTTAACCAAGAGTTCAGTAGACGGGACCACCTGAACAAAGATGATTGGTCACGAACGTCAGCAGCCGCCCACCCATAGCCACCCTTCGCCGGCCAGTTGCTGTCCTCCAAATCTTCGGGGGGATCCTCTCGAACCTCCCTCATAGTCTCCATTAGCATCCCACTCGTAACAACCCCAGAACTCGTACCCTCTCCGCCAAGTTGCCTATCCTTACTTCTATCCGACTCGGTACTTTCACTACTACTAGACGTAGACACGCTATCACTACTAGACATACCTGTTTTCATTTTTACGAGAAGATGTCGGTTGAATTTGGGAACTAGTCGGACAGTATGACGCGCACAAGATCTCTGAATTCAAAACTCTTGCAAATGAAACAAGTAACTCCTCACCCCTTTTCAAACCTATATTTATAGTCCAGGGTCCCAAACGACGAAAACTCTTCCCGCCAAAATAAAACCCCAGACCAATCGACACCATCATCGCAAAAGATACGACTTTTGAAAAATGACGGCGCAAAAACTTCTTGATTGGACCCCTGGCACCCCTTCACCTACCTTCTGACGGTTACCACTTTTTAGCCTTAACACTGTTCACCACACTTAAAGGCTGGGGGACTGGTGTACCACACCTAGCCGGTCCTGCTAGCATACCAACACAACCAACACATATCACCCTTGACCGACAACTCCCATCGGACAAGGCTGGGGGACTGGTGTACCACACCTAACCGAACTCAATCAATTAAATAAGAAATACATTAAGGCAGCCAAATATTCAGCCTAGGCCGAGTAAATCTAACTCATACCGGACCTGGTCGACTTAACCATATAAATGATAAACCTCATAAACATGCCAGAGACAACCCAAGTACACGACCTGGGCCGCCATGGTCTCGAATTTAAATGAACAAAGGCTAAAATAACAACAAAATGGCCAACACGGATAGTACACGGCCAAGGACGACATCT
>Ga0214542_1007456_pt1 | contig 19013 bp, 17 predicted proteins | sample CNSS1metaG_FD_160096 | JGI IMG/M metagenome (GOLD analysis project Ga0214542, IMG submission 160096) | Root nodule microbial communities from cowpea collected in UCLA plant growth center, Los Angeles, California, USA - CNSS1 | ecosystem: Host-associated > Plants > Roots > Nodule | place: USA...
ATATATATATATATATATATATATATATATATATATATATATATATATATATATATATATATATATATATATATATATATATATATATATATATATATAAAAGTGTCTTTGTATGTGTATAGTGCTTTGAAGAAGGTGACATTTGGCACAACGTGACATCCAATATGAAACCAACTAAAAAGACTTGCTTGGTTAAGTTTCAACTTCAATTTACAACTCACAAATCTGAATATAATAATGGTGTTTTCTTTTTCTTTTGTCTCTTTTTGGTGAATGTTGTTATGGATTAAAAAATGTGGCTATTAAGGTCAAATTTAAAATAATATTGGTTGTTCCTAGGATTTGATGACATGCATGCTGGCACATTTTAATATCTAATAGAAGGGTGCATTAGATTAATACAATATAGGGAAAAAATCGAAGAAAAAAAAAAGCTTGCAAAAGATTAAAGAAATGGCAAGCAATTGTAACAAAAACATGAGAGAAAATTTAGTGTTACCGAGTTGAAGCAATCTTTTTAAAGTTTACTTTTATATATATATATATATAGATGAAAATTTTTAGGATTTTTTGAAAATATGAGATATATGATATAGATATATTGTACGAAGGAACTTGTTATATTTTATTGATATACCTTATATGTAGAGCAAAATGTAACTGAATCTCAAATATAAAATACTTATATCTCGATCTTAATTTATAATAATAACTAATATCTAAAACTGAAATATATTTCTAAAACTGGAATATTCTTAACAACTAATTTAAATAAAAAATATACTAATTAAATATTCTCAACATTTCTCAATCGTTTAGTGTTTGATTTTCTCCTCTTTTTGTTGTTTTTCTCTTTCTTTCATGGGAAGACGACTTTATTCAATTTGAAATTTGTATTTTTTCTCCTATAAGTATCATCTTATTTGTCAAGTGTGAATTTAATGGTAATAACATTGGACCTTTGATGAATATTAAAATGTGGGCATTCATCGACTTTTCTCACTTGGACATCAAACTTCTTCAAGAAATATTCATCTTCTTTTGATTTTGATCATTGGATTATACTTTTTTCATTTGTAGTCAATTCCTCCTTCATCAAATCCAAAGCATATGCTTTGTCTTTCATATGGACTTTGAATACTTCTAGGCTTTTAGCATCTTTGATCACATAAAGTTTGTTTTCGTAGTAAACCTTATAACGTTTCTCTAACATTTGAGCAATACTTAACCGATTTTGAGTAATCTCAAAAACATATAAGACATAAAAAACTAATTTGATACCTGAATGAGTTTTAATTGAAATTTTTCTTGTACCTCTCACATTAAGTTGTTCTCCATTCCCAATTCTTACTTTGGAAATATATGATTTTTTGAGCTCCTTGAAAAATTTCCTATCATGAGTTATGTGGTTTATACAATCAATACCTATAATCCAATCTTTTGTAGATGTGTTGGTTGTGACACATGATGTTGTAAGGAGTAGTTCCTCCTCTGACTTATCCTTTACAACCTTAACATCTTCTTGATCATCTTGGAAATTGCATACCTTTTCCATGTGTCCTAATTAACCGCATTCGTGACATTTTACATTTGGCCTCCACCAACACCATTTGGTTTGATGGTCTTTTTTCTTGCAATAGGCACAAGATGGAAAAACTTGTGTGTTGTTGTATTTGCTCCTTCTGTTGTTTTTTTACTATGAGAGCATTCTCTTCCATGTGATTTAAAACACCTTCAACTGCATGATCTTCTTTCATTAATCTTTTTTTGTTCTTGTGCTTGCAAAACATGTATCACCTCTATCAAAGTAATTGTAGACAAATCTTTTGTGTTTTCTAAGGAAGCAATAGATGATTCATATCTTTCTGGCACCGTCACCATAATTTTCTCAACGAGTTTAGAATCTGGAAACTCCTTTCCCTACAATTTTATCTTGTTGGCAATATCCAATAATTTGTTCGAGTATTCTTTAATTGTCTCAGACTCCTTCATCTTTTGCATCTCGAACTCTCTTATCAAGTTTAAAACTTTCATACTTCGAATCTTCTCGTTCTCGTCATATTCTCCTTTCAAATAATCCCAAATTTCTTTGGGAGACTTTAGGATCATGATCTTGGTAAGGATGATTTGTGAAACACCTGTAAACAAGCAGGACTACCTTTCTCCTCTTTTTTTCCTTGTTCATTTTTTATTTGAGCCACGGTGGAATTTTTAGGCAAGGGAACATCATCTTCCTTCATGACTTCCCATAGATCCAGTCCCTCTAAATATGTTTGTATTCTTACCGCCCATAGATCATAGCTTTCACCATCAAAGAGTGGAATAACAACTTGTTAGGTATATAAAGTATGTCAATGCTTATTTATCTAATCTTGGAGTAGAAGTTTTAATAATACTACTATATAATATATTTATTATATTTTATGTCCAATGTTTACATGTCAAACGTAAATTTATGTTTAACCTATAAAGACCAGACATAAAAAAATTCTTTTATTTTTCTCTTTTATAGGTCAGACGTAAATTTATTTGTAAAATAAAAATAGAGAGCCCCTTTCTCTCTCACATTTCTTCATATGCGAAACTTATTGTCAACTATGTGAAAGTGAGGCTTCCATTAATGACTAGTAGTTATGTTTTTTACATTTCTCGTGTGTGGTTTTTGGAAAATATCTTTCTATTTGATTATTTTTTTACATGTTAGTTTCCTATACTTCTCACTTTAATTAATGTGCGTGACTATTTTGGAGAAAACCCAATCATATTTATGCATGGATGTACACCCACGAATAATGATAATGACATGGCAAAAGCATAGGATGATCCTCTTTCAAAGCTTGTGATTGTATTGCCTAGACAGAGAAGAAGACAAATAAAGCTACAATGAGACTTCAGAGTATTTGGGCTCGAAATTGTTGTACCCTTTTACATTTCCTTTCCTGATGCAATGGTGGTGGTCGGTGGAGAACAAATATTAAACATTTGTATCATCCAACTATGGTGCATGTAAGTAGTTATGTGTCTTCTATATTTACCATATTAAAATTACCACATTTAACTTATAATTCATTGTCTAAGGTATATGGATGCAATGAGTATGGAGCAAAGTCTATCACAAATGTATGGATTACATATGTTCTTAGCCCCAATCCATTCAAAATTTTGCAACACAAAGGTCCAAATACAACAATATATACAAACATGGATGACCACTTTACACAGATGTGTTTACTTGACTACATACATTGAAGTGTTAGTCTTACTGAGTGTAATTTCGTTTTGAAGTTATGATAATTATTTAATTAACCATTTCCCCTTCATTGTAGGTCTCATTGACAAATAAAAGTAATCATTCCTGAATATGCCTAGTTGTTTGGTTCTGTTATCTTTACTGAAAACCTATCCTAAAAAACTTTATAAGAGTAATGTTACAACTTTTATATCATCAAATTAGGATACACCAATTATGACTAACATGTGTTCAATTTAACGAGAGTTGTGGTTGACACAAAAGTTTTTATTAAAGGAACAAGCAAAGGCAAGTTCAATCCTAATGTTAGATATCATTTAATCCTTAAATTAATTATTTTTGTATAGAAATTGTATGATATTAATTAATATTTTTCTTCATTTATTTTGTATTGGAATTTTTACTATGTAGTGGAAATGTTCTACTTGAAATGTATATTGTGTTATGGATAGTTTCTAATTTAGAGGTTTTGGTTTCGATCCAAAACCAATTAAATAATAAAAAACACACATATATTTATGTTTGTTTGTACACCAACAAACATAAATTAACGTTTGACATAGTACTAACAGACATAAATTTTTAACTCAATTGAGTCCCTATTTTAGAAAATTCGTTGCAATCAGTTCCTTTCCGTTAGTTGTACAATAACGGTGTTAATTATGTGCCATGTGCAACACGTGATTTTTTTGATTTTTTGATTTTTAATTTTTTTTATAATTTAAAAAACAAATTGTGACGTGTCAATCTGACATTGTGTCACGTGGAAGAGACAATGTGATGTGGCAGTGACAGTGCCACATGTCACTATTGGATGTGACAAGTCTCAATGTAGTCCTTGTATTTGTTATTTTGTCTCAATTTGGTCCCAAATTTTTTAAAACTGAATCAATTTCATCCCTATATCAAATTTAATTTTTATCTAAATTTTACAATGGTATTTTTATTATAATTGATATTTTTTTTGACAAAATTAAATTGATTTAAATGTATATTTTGCATTGAACTTTATTTAAATATTGTTTCAAATATTTATATATCAATAATTTATAGATAAATGCTTTAGTTCCTAAGAATGCTTATCAAGCTTTTAACATTAAAGATATATGCTCTCTTGTGAACAATTTTTATCCTTTAGATTTTAGTGAGCGACACAAGATTATTGTTGATACTCCTAACCATCCATATTTGACCAATTTATCAACCATGCTTGAATTATGTCAATCTTTGACAAAAACAACAAGCCGAGGGCAATTTACTTGAATGATGGTCTAATTTGTTCTATTTTAACTCTTCATGTTTCTATAATTACAACAGAAAGACCATTGTCTGCGATGAAGATGATCAAAACTAGATTTTGAAATAAAATGAAAGATGAATTTCTTGTTAGACAATATGATTATTTACATTAAGAAAGAAATAGCAAAATTTTTTAGTTTTGATTAAATTATTGATGAGTTCAAGAATATATAAAAAAAAAAACAATTATTTAGATATGTGTGATTTCTTTTTGTAGTTACAATTATACTAAATTATATATTAATTTTTACTATATTATTGATAATAATAAAATATATAAATTTTGAATGTACCTAAAATTATAGGCCAAGATCATCCCTTGTCTGGTTTATACAAATGAGATAGAAATGGAAAGTTGTGAGCATACCAACAACCAGACAACTTATAAAGCAGTATATCATAAGAAAATCCGCTAAATAATCATGTGATATATTGTCCTCCAAACATTTTGCCGGGAAATACTGATACAAGTGAACACGAAGACGTATAGGCACAAAAGGGTTACTTTGCAATTATGCCAGAGAACTGTTAGTTCAAGAACTGAAATGAAGAAAGCATTTGGGAATAAATATAAATTAAACTATCTCCCACTGGACATCTCAGTAATGTGTCAAATAATCAAGATAATATTGCAAAACTAGTTTTCAACTTTATATGAACTGATATTTGAGTAATAAGTCACTTAATTTAAGGTGATCATCACTCTAATCGGACAAACTTTCAAAAAGGAATAGCACACAAACTAACATCACTCACTTGTGTTGTAGTCATCAAATAGATCAGAAGATCAGTATTGCCTACATTCAAGTTTATTCAATAATTCTTCTGAACTGATATACCAGTTGCATAAAAGAAATTTGGATAAAAATATGTTACAATATCTCATTGAAAGTTTGAAACTTCACTTGTTACAGTATAGTGGACTTATTGTTCCAATGCACCGACCAACCCACTCACAGTGATGATCATATCCCTCGATACAATTGTTGCATAAAGAACAATGACAAGTACTAGGAGGCCTATAAAGCAAGCACTTATCACAGAACCCTACTTTCTCTATGTTATCATTAACAACAACATCTTCAGTTGGAGGTAGCTATATCAAATGTATCGTCAAATTCAGCAGGTTTTGAATTTCTAGGGACAATTCCAGGATCTATCACAGAAGTCATGAGGAAGAAAATTAAATCCTGCATCAGTTGTTGGACATATTATCTTTTATATTCAAAATAACAAAGGAATGCTGATCATATAAACTATGACGAAACGATAAAATGAGAAGGGGAACAAGGATAAACCAATCATGAGTAAGAAAATGAAGTGGTACCATTATAACACAAACTACTTACATGACATTAAAGTTCAGAAAATAAGTGGATCCTTAAATATCATGTCTTGCTTACGTATCAGATAATCCATGTGTATAAACTATGCATATTAAAAAATTGGATTACCATTCTGTAGCTGAAAAAAGACAATACACAAGAGAAAATGGTAGAAAGATACATAAGATCACAACTAGTTTATGTAAAATATCCAGGAATTAAATTCCAATGGTATTTACCAAAATAGTGAAAATTGTCCCCATTATCTCTAATATTCTGTCACGATATTACGGATTTTAAATAAAAAGTAAAGAAATATTACGTCAGCTTCATTTATTAAAGCATCATTTTCCAAAAACGCGGGAATTTAAAACTTTATTAAATAACTAAAGTATTCTAAAATCCCAAAATAAAATAATGAAGTTTTATCAAACAGGCCGCAAGCCTTTACAAATTATTTTTCCAAACATAAAATAATACAAAGATAAAACTCCTGAGTTATCCCCTCTCCGTCGCTAAGCTCCACCAGAACCACCTGCATCAACATCATCTGTTCATGTGTACCGCGTACATGATCATCGCCAATCACAAGCAGATAGGGTGAGCTTAACAGATAAATCATATAAAATGGCATACACATATATAACATTTATATATAGGCAACACATCCATCCCAAATGAATTCCATCCGTTTTAATTCATACCGCCTAGCCACAACCAGGTTATTCGTGTTCTACATCTTCTAGTGATTACTTCGAAGTGACTTGTTGCCATACCTATCAGCCACAACTAATAGAGCACGTGCGAGAAACCATGTTACGGATCATACACCGTAACGCCAGGTGGAGTTCCCAAATACGAACATAGTTTGCAACGTCCCAAGACTACCAAACTCGTTAGTCAACTACCGAGGAGGGCAATCTATCTGGACCCATCCGTACTAGCCACAACCAGCACACTCACACCGACAACACTCGCCAACCCGAGCCACAACTCAAGAGTTCCTCGTGTTCATCCGCCATCCCGAGCCATAACTCAAGAGATGTTATTCTGAGCTACAACTCAAGGAATACCACGTGCTTTAACCCCTATCCCGAGCCACAACTCAAGGGATACGTTCCGAGCCACAACTCGAGGAACATTAGCAATCCCACCTTTGAAGCCTCACCATAAGCCTTGTAGATCACGCCCACAGAATCAAGAACACCAATACTGCTACAGTAAAATTGCTTGGCAGGGGACACGTACCACCAGGTACTACGTGCTTCCAGACCGCTTGGAAGGTGTGATGGGTCGAACCTTTATTCATATTAAATATTTAAATTTTAGGAATTTAACATTATTTTCGCGCATAAGAAATTATATTAGTTGCACATATTTGTTTGGATAATCCTAAGTTAAATAACGCAACTAAAATTTGATTTAAGTTCTTAAGATTATGAATAGTGAATATTTTAAGTCATAAAATAAGTCCCAAAATAAGAATTTTGGAGAGAAATAGTTCAGGTACTAAATGCATCCCTAATTCTCATGTTTACACTCCCTTTTTCCAATTGGAATATCTATTTCTAAAAAAAATAAACATTTTTCGAGCTAACTGCACCTTCTATTTTCAAGTTTACACCCCTTTTATGTAATTTAACTTTCAATTTCTGTTATGCACCCCTCCTTTTTATTAAGTTGCACCCCTAATGTCACTTAAAATCTAGTCCACCAGATTTCGCCACATAACAATCCTTCACTTACTAAATTAACCAATGACAGTTTGCCACATCATCAATCCTCCACTAACTTAAATCACCAATCAATGTTTGCCACGTCATCATCTCCTTCCCAACACAAATCCTAACCCTAATCTCTCCTTCTCTCTCTTCCGCACCAACCCATTTCGCAACCGCCACACTCCGCAGCCGCCACCTCCGATGTCGGTCGTCACCGCCTCTCCATTGACCTGACTCCTCCGCGCGAACCACCACCTTCTCGCACAATCTCGCCTGATCGCCAACCTCCGACAGCCGCCTCCTCCACGCGAACCACCATCTTCTTGCACAATCTCGCCGGCTCGTCAACCTCCAACCACCATTGCACTCGCGTTGGCTCCGTCGCGCCACTATCTCCATTGTCTGCAACAACCCCAAACGACATTCCACTTCATCTTCTTCGTGCCTCTTTCTTCCTCCATCATCACGTTGCCGGAAAACTCCACGATTTCACCATCTTTGCACCTCGTCGAGCTCGCCGGAACGCCTCATTTACGTCACGCCATCGTCAGAAACGCAGCCCCCACTGGTGTCGTCGGAGTTCGCGCCTGTATCAACCACCACTCGAGCTCATGTCGGAATCCATGGCTGCACCCTCTTCTCGCACGAGCTGTCGGAACCTCACCCGCATTCGCAAACACGAAGGTCGTCGCACCTTCTTCTTCGCAGCAACGTTCATGGTATCACCATGCTCGAACGCAAAGTCGCCACACTCGATCCTTCAATGGCAGCACCACCGTGACCTGTCGCCACGAGCCCCTCGCGCAACCACCATTCCCGCTCGAGAATGTACACATGACGCCACTTCCCCGCGACAACCGCAGACCCAACAACACCTTCCGCGTCAACTTCGCAACCACCACAACAACCACCATAATCTCGCCTGAACCACTCACGGCAGCCAAACCCTAATGGGGAGAGAGAGACTACTCTAGCATGTGGCAGTCTCTCAATGGACCATCAAAGAGTCAACACTGGTCAACCAGTCAACTCTGGGCAAGGGCGGTCAACATTAGTCAAACATGTTATTTTTACACTATTTCTGGCAGGTGGTTCCTTTGCAGGAACCCTAAATGGCCTAGCAAGGAAAAGATAGACTGGCGGCAGTTCACCACCAACCAGACTAATTCTAGAAATTTCGCAGAACCATAAAATTTAAAATGGAATATACAATTCATACATAATCATACCATACTTAGCATGCCAATCAGACTTAAAATAATCAACACATGAAATTACCCTATTTAGCATGCCAATCACATTTAAAATAAGGTATACGTGTAACGTACTCTAATCATCATACCAATCAGAATTAAACATAAACTTAACGCGTAAAACTCCCCTAATCTGGTTTCCTTGCTTAAAACGCAAATGCTAGAGTTCCCCCTTTGATCACCAATGGTCTCCTTAGCACCACTTCAATTTAGCTCCTCTAATTCACTTACTAATCATTATTTTTTCTTAATTTAGTGCACCTTACAAAGCTCTCAAAAATCCAGCCTCCAAACCCCTCTATTCTCTCACAATTTGTCTTTTAATGGTGTCTTAATTAACAATAATGAAGGGAAAACGAAAATGACATTAAGACTGATTTTAATTGTCATTCAAAGTCACTTATGAACTGTTTTCCCAGCCTCCCTTGGCTGCTCATTCATCTAGGGTTTTCTCCACCCTTTCACCTTCATGCCAAAACTAATTTTAGCAAAAAGAAAGTTTAATATAGAATTACCAAGGTTCAAACACATGACCATGTCAATGCCAATTCAATGCACAACCATTCAACCAAATATTGTTTCATGATATTTAATATAATTCTATGATTATATTATCACTCAACATGATCAAGCATATTATTAAAAATAATAATAAATTAAATAACACACAATTGGCATACATAGGACTTAATCCCAATCCTCTCACACAATCAAAGTACTCTCAACCATTTGAGCTAATACTTTTCCACATCATATAAATGAATAATTAATGCCTTAAAGGCTCCCACTACCCGCACTTATTAATTAATTATTTATTTAATTATTTAATTTTCACGGGTCTTACATAACCACTACAGGAAACCAAAAGTCATGAGAAAGGTCATCATTCTTCTTGATTTGAAGATATAATTTTACACAAAATGAAATTGCAGGTGCAACAATTAGGAATATTGTAAGAATCAGGGAAGCTACCTCTGGACCAAATATCATCCTCACACCATAATTAACTTCTGAAAAGAGTCAAACAAAGAAGAATTAGTAAAGTATAACATGTTTGTTATTGCTGCAAGATATCCAATCACATCTACATAATATTCTATTACTTTTCAACCCAAAACATCAAGGTAAACACTTCAAAATGGTAGACATATAGAAGCTTAAAAAATCCACAGCCATGTCCAAATCATCTTTTGAAATGAAGTTTTGACCAATAGAAAAGTGTTCCCATTGAAGTGGCATAATAGCTTAAAATCATCAAAACATCATTGATTCACATTTTTCGACTAAAAAAGCAAAAAAATAAAAAGCATCATGGACTCACATTTACATAAAAATGATTACACAAGATTAATCCCCGATTGGCAAGCATTAATTTTTGTCCCTAATCTAAAGCGATCAAGCAATCATCGATACAATTGAAATTCACGATCAAAAGCAATATTCATTTGTAAGCATAAATAGAATATGATCCTAATATTGATTCTAATGATCAATCATAAGCAATATCCCATACTGATAATCATGTTGTAAATAGTAAACGGAAGCGTACCTGAATTGGCCATAACGATGATATTAGAGCACTACTGATACAATGATCTTCCTCTTGTAGAACACCTTTATTTCCCTTTGGGGATAAAGAGAAAGGAACAGGAACTTGAAGAGTACGTTATGACTCTATGTGTGCTCTCAGAAGGGGACCACGACCATTTATAAATTGAATTACTTAAGTTTTAGTATTTCTAATTTGGCCCCTCATCAAATTAGAAATTACTAAATGGTCTCTACACAATATTTATTTTCATGACATATGCCTTTAGCCAAATCTTTAATTTAGTCAAATCACTTTATTATTTGGCTTTATAAATAATGGCCCCAACACATTTAATTATGTATCATATATATGCATGACCTAAAATTACTAACATCATCATGTTGGAAGAAACATTCCACAACTAAAAGGATATTGAATCATGACCCAACAGGCAATCTATTCATTAAAAAAAAAACAAAACATAATTGAAGCATGGGCAGACAAGTTCAACAATTCAAACAAAGATTGAATTGTTACCAAACATAAATCATTCATGATCAAAATCCAGTTGTGAGACATTAAAACCAATTCAAAACAAAATTTGAGATATAATCCCACGATGCCTCCCCTCCAAACTTGACAGACCCTTTTTTGTTGCTGACCCACGTTGCTAGGAGAACCCCCGATTTCTAGATTGTTGTTTCCAGCCATGGCAAAACCACCTCGTGTCCCACCAAAATTGCACCCTAATGCCTCAATAAGACCCATAAACCCAATTCAAGTCCCGACCCAGAAACAAAAATCCTCTTAAAAATCCAAAATGTTTTGGCTTGCTTCCTATGAGCCTCCTTTTGTAGTGGAAAGGGACATTGCAGATGAAAGACAGAAAATAGAAGAGAGAAGAAGAGATAGAGAAAGAGAAAACAAAGAGATGTTTGGAATGACAGCAATTGAGAATCAAGCTATGACACCAAGTCGAAATGAGAAAAATTGTGGGCTTGAAGGGATCATTGGAAGATGACAATCTCCATAACCCTTTTCTAATCAATCCCTCGCTCTAGGGGTGATCATGGATTGGATTTTTAATGATCCAATCCACATCCATTTTGGATCCAAATAATTGGATTAGATTTTCGATCCAAATCCATTTTTTCAAAAAAAGTAGATTGAATTTTTTAAAAATCCAGATCCAAATATTTAGATCAAGTTTAAATCCGGATCTAAATATTTGGATCAAGTTCAAAATCCAAAATCCATTTTTCATTAAATAAACTTAAATTAAATTTTTTAAAACTTGTGTCCATAGGGCTGACACCATAGAATTTGGCAGATTTTTTGTCGAGGCCAACGAGACCAAATTTCAGCATGGGATGAACTTGGATGACTTTCGAACGACCAAATATTTTACCTAATACAACTTGGCCAAATATGGCCACATTTGGGCCAGGGTTTGATCAGTCAAATTTTGGTCAAGGTTGACTCCATTAAATTCGTCGGCTGAGACCGACTTGACTGAACAAGCCAATTTTCGATCACAGCCGACTAAGTTGAATATAGTCAAATTTCGTTCGGGACTTACTCGACTGAATACGGCTAAATTTGGGCTAGTGCCGACTCGACCAAATTTTGGTCATGACCAACTCTACTGAATTTGGCCAAATTTAGGTCAGGACCGACTCACCTAAATATGACCAAATGTCGGTCGCGATCGACTCTGCTGGATACGACCAAATTCAGGCCAGAACCAACTTAGTCAAATTTTGGTTGAGGCCAACACGACCATATTTTGACCGAAGCCGACTCGACTGAATTCGACCGAATTTCAATCGTGGTCGACTCTGTTGAATACGACCAAATTTCGATCGTGACCGACTCATTTAAATACGGCCAAATTTCATCCTAGGCCGTCTCAGCCGAATACGACCAAATTTTGGTCAGGGCCAACTCGGCCAAATCTTAATCGGGGCCAACTCGATTGAATTCGACCGAATTTTGACCGGAGCCAATTAGGCTAAATGCAGCCAAATTTTGGTCGCGGTTGTCTCGGCCGAATAAGGTCAAATTTTGTCTAGGTCGACTCAGCTCAATGTGGTCAAATTTGGGTCGGGGTGAACTCAATCGAATACTTCTAAATTTTGTCCAGGACCAGTTGGGCCAAATTTCGATCGTGGTCGACTTGACAGAATTTGGCCTAATTCAGCCAACTTTTGTATAGGGTCATGCCAACTCAATCAAATACGACTAAATTTGGGCTAGTCCGTCTCAACCTTTAGCCTAACCTAACCAAAAATATAAACTGAAAATTTGGATTAGATATACAATCCATAAAATATATAAAATGTAGATCAGATTGATATCCAAATCCAATAAAATGGATTGGATTTTTAATAAAATAAATATTAAATGGATTGGATCATGAAAATTAGATTTTTTGTCCATCCTTAGTTTAATTTTTCATATCATCCTCTACTTCCTTCCGCTCATTTAAGAGTTCAATAAATATAAATTATTGTTGTTATCCTCATAATTTTTATTTTTATGTGATAAATAAACATTAATTATTACTTTTATCCTCATATTTTTATTCTTTCAATTTTATATGTATTTAATCCCATTTTATTAATACATTTTTTTACAATAGTATAATTTAAATTTGTTAGTACAAATTTATGGATTCATTAACAATTTTTTTATTAAACTTCTAAAATTTTTAATTAAATTGTAAGCTTTAAAGTTTAGGAATATAAATTTCAAGGTTTAGTGTTTACGGATGTCTCACGTTGCATGTCTCATGTCGCACGTCTCACGTTGAACGTCGCACATCTCACGTCGCACGTTGCACTTCTCACGTCCCACGTCTCACGTCTTCCGTGTCACGTCTCACTACTCACGTCCCACGTCTCACTACTCACGTTCCACGTCCTAAGTCCCACGTTCCACGTTAGACGTCTCGCATCTCACGTCTCATGTCCATGTCTCACGTTTCACGTCTCACGTCACATGTTTCACGTTCCTCGTCTCAGGTCTCTTAGCTCACGTTTCACGTCTCACGTCCCACGTCACACAGCCCATGTCCATTGTCCCACGTCTCATGTCCACGTCTCACGTCTCACGTTTCACGTCTCATGTCTCGTGTCTCACGTTCCTCGTCTCAAGTCTCACGTCTCACGTTTCACATCGCACGTCCCATGTTCCATGTCCCATGTCTAACGTCTAACGTCCCTCGTCGCACGTCTCACGTCCTTCCTTCCACGTCGCACGCCTCACGTTCAACGTCCCACGTCCCACGTTCAACGTCTCACGTCCCACGTTCAACGTCTCACGTTTCACGTCTCATGTCTCGCATCTCACGTTCCTCGTCTCAAGTCTCCCGTCTCACGTTTCACATCGCACATCCCACGTTTCATGTCTCACGTCTAACGTCTAACGTGTCTCGTCGCACGTCTCATGTCCTTCCTTCCACGTCGCACGTCTCACGTTCAACGTCCAACGTCTCACGTCTCACGTCTCGCGTCTCACGTCCCAAGTCTCACGTCCCACGTCCCATGTATCAATTCTCTCGTCTCACGTTTCACCTCGTTTTACGTCGCACGTCTCACGTCCCATGTCTCACGTCTCATGTCTCACGTCTCACGTCTCACATCTCATGTTTCACGTTTCACGTTGCACGTCTCATGTCCCACGTTCCACGTCTCAGGTCCGACGTCCCACGTCCCACGTTTCACGTTTCACGTCCCACGTCTCACATTTCAAGTCTCATGTCTCACGTCCCACGTTTCACGTCTTACGTTCCACAGCACATATCCCACGTCTCACGTCTCATGTCTCATGTCTCACGTCTCACGTCCCTCGTCTCACGTCCCTTGTCTCACGTCTCTCGTTTCACACCGCACGTCCAACGTTTCCCCACGTATCACGTCTCACGTTTCCTCACGTATCACGTCTCACGTCTCAAGTCTCGCGTCCGTCGTCGCACGTCTCACATTTCACATCCTACATCTCACGTCCCACTTTCCACGTCTTCCGTCCCACGTATCACGTCTCTCGTCTCACGTTTCACCGTGTTTCACGTTGCATCTGTCACGTCCCACGTTCCACGTTTCACGTCTCACGTCTCACGTTTCATGTTCCTCGTCTCATGTTTCACGTCGCATGTACCACATCTCTCGTCTCATGTTTCACCATGTTTCATGGCACGTCTCACGTCCCACGTTCCACGTCCCACTTCCCATGTTCGACGTCCCATGTTGCACTTCTCAGGTCCCACGTCCCATGTCTAATGTTTCACGTACCACATCTCATGTCTCACGTCTCACGTATCACGTTTCACGTCTCACGTTCTAGGTCTCAAGTTGCACGTTCCACGTCTCACGTCTCACTTCTCACTTTTCACGTCTCACGTCTCTCGTCTCACGTCACGTTTCACATCTCACGTCCCACATCAAATGTCTCACGTTCCACATCAGATGTCTCACATCTCACGTCCAACGTCTCACGTCTCATGTCCATGTCTCACGTCTCTCGTCTCACGTCTTTTAGCTCACGTTTCATGTTGCACGTCTCAGGTCACAGGTTCCACGTCTCACGTTTCACTTCTCAACTTCCACTTCCCACGTCCCACATCTCACGTCTCAAGTTCTACGTTGCACGTTCCACGTTCTATGTCTAACGTCTCACGTCGTACGTTTCACGTCTCTCGTTCTACGTCGGACGTCTCACATTCCACGTTCACTGTCCCACGTTCCAGGTCTCACATTCCACGTCCGACGTCTCACGTTTCATGTCTCATATCCCGCGTCTCACGTCACACATCCCATGTATCACGTCTCTCGTCTCACGTTTCATCTCGTTTGAAGTCGCATGTCTCATGTCCCACCTTCCACGTCTCTAGTCCGACGTCTCACGTTTCACGTTTTACGTTTCACGTCCCACATATCACTTCTCTCTGCTCACGTTTAACTATGTTTAACGTCGCACGTCTCATGAACTACGTACCATGTCTCATGTCTAGTGTACTATGTCTCACGTCCCAGGTTCCACATTTCACATCTTGCATCCCACGTCTCACATCTCATGTTCCACGTTTCACGTTTCACGTCCCATGTTTCACGTCTCACGTCTCACGTCTCATTTCTCACGTCCCACGTTATACATTCCATGTCTCATGTTCTGCATCTCACGTCTTACGTCTCACGTCTCACGTCTCACGTTTTATGTCCCACGTCTCACGTACCATGTCACACATCTCTGTCTCACGTCCCACGTTGCACGTCTCATGTCTCACGTCTCATATCCCAAGTCTCACGTCCACGTCTCACGTCTCACGTCCCACATCTCACGTCTAACGTCTCACGTCTCACGTCTCTCGTCTCTCGTCTCACGTCTCACGTCTCACATCTCACGTCGCACGTCTCAGGTCCCACATCGCACGTCGCACATTGTACATTGCACGTCTCACGTCTCATGTCTCACGTTTCATGTCGCACGTTCTCACGTCTCACGTCTCTCATGTCTCTCACGTTCCACGTCACACGTCCCATGTCCTACTTCCACGTCTCATATCTATCACGTCTCTGACGTCCCACGACTCACGTCTCACGTTCCACGTCTCGCGTCTCACGTCCCACGTCCCACGTCCCATGTCCCACGTCTCGTGTCTCACGTCCCACGTCCCACGTCACACCTCTCACGTTCCACGTTTCACGTCTTATGTCTCACGTCCCACGTCTCACGTCTCACGTCTCACGTCTCACGTCTCACGTCTCTCGTCTCACGTCTCACTTCCCACGTCTCGCGTATCACGTCCCACGTCCCACGTCACACGTCCCACGTTCCACGTTTCACGTCCTACGTCTCACGTCCCACGTCTCACGTCTCACGTCTCACGTCTCACGTCTCACTTTGCACGTCCCACATCCCACGTCTCACGTCTCACGTCTCACGTCCACATCTCATGTCCTGGTCTCACGTCCTATGTCTCACGTCTCACGTCTCTCGTCTCACGTCTTTCGTCTCACGTCTCTCGTCTCACGTTTTTCGTCTCACGTCGCACGTTCCACGTCCCACGTCTCACGTCCCATGTTCCACAACTCATGTCTTACATCCCACGTCTTACATCTTACATCCCACATCCCACGTCCCACGTCTTACAATCGAGACCGATTTGACAGAATTCGGCCAAATTTTGTACAAGGTCACGCAACTCAATCAAATACGACTAAATTTGGGCTAGTCCGGCTCAACCTTTAGCTTAACCTAACAAAAAATATAATGTGAAAATTTGGATTGGATATTTTGGATTATCCATTTTGAAAATCTAGATTTCGAGAATTGATATCCAATCCATAAAATATATAAAATGTAAATTAGATTGATATCCAAATCCAATAAAATGGATTTTAAATGGATTTGATTTTTAATAGAATGGATATTAAATGGATTGGATCATAGAAAAAATGGATTGGATTATAAAAATTGGATTTTTTTCCCACCTTTACCTCGCTCAAAGTTTCTTAGCTTGTCTTTCATTTTCTTCTCTTTCTTTTTCTCTCTTCCACTTCTGGTAGGGATGGCAACGGGGCGGGGACGGGTTTCACTATCCCATACCCATCCCCGTAAAAAAAATTCATCCCCATCCCTATACCCAAATCCAACGGGTATCAAACTTTTGTCTCATCCCCATTCCCACCGGGTAACGGATATAATCTCGTACCCATACCCGTACCTGTTTTCTTACTACTTTAATATTAATTTTAACTAATTTTCATAAAATAATAAAAATTACGGTAAAGGAAACATAATATTATCAAATATTCAATATTAGGAGTATGGTTGTTTCTTTGATATCAAATACTTTGAAATAAATTATAATTGTTTACATTAGAATACCAAATAAAATTTAATGAGAACCAAAACATTTATTAAATTTGCAAACATTAATGAAACCTAGTTGATAAACTTTAAAAATATTTTTTAAAAAAACTATAAGAGGAAAAAATATTTTTAAAAAAATATAAAAGGAAAAAAATATTTAAAATTAAAATATATTTTAAATGTTTGTTTACTTCAATTTTTTAAATTATAATGAATCTATATTTTATACACTAATAAAAGTTATAATACATCACTTGATCAAAATGACGCAAAGAACAAATAATAAACATAATAATAAAATTTTAACATAGATCTTGTATCTTTTGAACCACAATATATGTTGGATGGTGGTAAAAAAAAAATTCATGACAATTACATTAAATTTTTATATTGTAGTAAATAAAAATTATTTATACAATTTTAGTGAAAAAATTAAAGTAATATTGTAATGAGTTAAAAAATAAAAAATAAAAAATAATTAGATAAAATTTATCGAAATAGTATTCTACATGATGAAAATAAAGAAAAAATAAAAATATTAAAAAATTATCAAATGTGTGTCTTATAAACAATTTAGAGACTATTGGAAGGAATCACACAAAAAGAAACAAATATATAATTAATGGTATTATAAGATGAAAAATATCTTAGAGATCTAAGAAAACTTTTCAAATATCAACATATATACTCAATGGTTGATAAAAAAATGACGCAAAGAACAAATAATAAACATAATAAAATTTTATCATAGATCTTGTATCTTTTAAACTCCAATATATGTTGGATGGTGATAAAAAATATTCATGACAATTACATTAAATTTTTATATTGTAGTAAATAAAAATTATTTATACAATTATAGTGAAAAACTTAAAGTATGATTGTAATGAGTTAGAAAATAAAAAATAATTAGATAAAATTTATCGAAATAGTATTCTACATGATGAAAATAAACAAAAAAATATTAAAAAATTAACAAATGTGTGTTTTATAAACAATTTGGAGACTATCGGAAGAAATTACACAAAAGAAAATAAATATATAATTAAGGGTATGATAAGATGAAAAATATATTAAAGATCTAAGAAAACTTTTCAAATATCAACACATATACTCAATGGTTGATAAAAAAATGACGTAAAGAACAAATAATAAAACATAATAAAATTTTATCATAGATCTTGTATCTTTTAAACTCCAATATATGTTGGATGGTGATAAAAAAAATATTCATGACAATTACATTAAATTTTTATATTGTAGTAAATAAAAATTATTTATACAATTATAGTGAAAAAAATTAAAGTATGATTGTAATGAGTTAGAAAATAAAAAATAATTAGATAAAAATTATCGAAATAGTATTCTACATGATGAAAATAAACAAAAATAAAAATATTAAAAAATTAACAAATGTGTGTCTTATAAACAATTTGGAGACTATTGGAAAGAATTGCACAAAGAAAAACAAATGTATAATTAAGGGTATGATAAGACGAAAAATATCTTAGAGATCTAAGAAAACTTTTCAAATATCAACATATATACTCAATGGTTGAGAAATAACAAAAATTGTTTTAGCGAAATAAAAGAGTTCTTGAAATGAAATAAAAATTAATAATAATAAGTAAAGATTTTTTTTATATTACCAAGTAAATGAAATGTTTATGCTATTAAACACTTAAATTAAGAGTATTAAACATTCTCATGTGAAAGGAAAATATACAATAAATAAAAATATTAAAAAATAATAGAAATATT
>Ga0214542_1007467_pt1 | contig 18998 bp, 16 predicted proteins | sample CNSS1metaG_FD_160096 | JGI IMG/M metagenome (GOLD analysis project Ga0214542, IMG submission 160096) | Root nodule microbial communities from cowpea collected in UCLA plant growth center, Los Angeles, California, USA - CNSS1 | ecosystem: Host-associated > Plants > Roots > Nodule | place: USA...
CCTTAGAGTGTCAGGATGCAATCCTTACCTTGAATCCTTACCAAGTTATATAGATGGGGCACCACCATGGACACCCACTAACAGGGGCCATGGAATTACGTCCCGACCACTGAAGCACGACCCTGAAGTTTCACCTAGAAACTCTAAGGAATTACACACTGACTTATACCAAATATATTCATATAACCAAGTAACAGTAATCATCCATTCGAACCTCGGGTCCACATCTGTAGCCAAATTCTCATTCGTATTCCATATTGTACCATACCACCTCATTCATCAGTTTCATGAGTATAGAGTCTCATCTCATACCAATACCATTGCCATTTCAATAACGTCCATCTCATTCACTTTACATGCTAAGGCTGCATCAATATATCAATTCAACCCATACCACATATATTCCATGCCATTTCTCATACTTCATACTTAAAACACATCAATTAATCAACCAAACAATTTATAGCACTCAATTGAAGAAAACAGCGAGGCCCATAACGCATCTCGCTCAAGCCAGAAGCCCTCGCTTAGGCGAGAGGAGTTCCCTCACTTAAGTGACAGGCCCTCGCTTAGGCGAGATCGCAACAGAGGCAAATGAAAGGTTTCCCGCGCACTTGCTTGGGCGAGTCCTCCCTCGCTTGAGCGAGCCCACTCCTCTCCCAAAGGTGAGGTCCCTCACCTAGGCTGCAACTACAGTGACAAACCTCGAGCTCCCACACGAGCTCGCTTAGGCGAGCGTCTCTCGCTTGAGCGAGATAGTACCTCGCTCAAAACTAAGACCCTCCGCCTGAGCGAGAGCTCGGGCGCGAGCTAGGGTTTGTTCTCTGCAAGTCTCGCCTAGGCGAGACTGGGCCGCTTGGGCGAGAATAGCAGGTCTCGCCCACTGTTCATCCTACAACAACTATATTTCATACCCAAACAATAAATTCAACCAGCACATGCATCCACAGTAGCATACGAGCTCAGACAATCACGGAACATGGACAAAACGAACACTAATCACACCAAAAAGAAGGTTTCTAGCTTCCCTTACATGGAAATAAGCTAGTATACTATCCCGATGCAACCTCGACACTGAACGTAAGAACGCAATCGCTCTAGGAACAAAACAAGTGGCAGGAAAAGGAACAAAGAGATAAAGCAGAACGGGTTATTGAGATGAGCCTCAAGGGAACGCCAAAATATAGCTAGAGGAAGACCACTACTAGTTCAGAAGCAACTTACATGGAATGGAAGAGTCGGAGTTCGCTTTGAGATAGTTGACGGCTAACCCTAGCAGAGCTCTGAAACGGAAGAGAGGCAGCGTTTAGGTTCTGTTTGCAAGAGTGAGGCTGAAAGGGAAACCCTAGCAGCTTTAAGGCCTTAGCACCCTATGGGCCAGCCTTTAGGCCCAACAGATTAAGGCCAGCCCTTAAACATTAGGGTAAAGAAATAAACTGGGTCGTACATTATACAATACAAATGAAATCGGGTTTTTTCAGTGATGCAATTTTATACTAATTTTATCATAATAGGAAAATTTTAAAAATAATTATTACATGTGGGTGAGTTATATTTAGCATGTATGTCTTCCTCTAAAGAAGTTGTGTCTTATGCACACGATTCTGTATCGAATACAGAGAAAACATATATAAAGAAGATGAATTTGAATTTCAAAATATGGAAACAGAAGTTGAGGACAATGAGTATGACTTTGATTATCTTAATTAAGTTAAAAACATTGAAGTTGTTTATGCAGAGGAAGACATAAAACTTTGGTTAGAAATAAGAAGTTATGCAAAAGATGGACAACTTCAACTCAAAACTAAAACATTGAAGTTGTGCCTGCAGAGGACGAGTTTCATTTTTTTTCTTTTTTAATATGAAGTCATGTATGGTGTGCATGACTTTAACTAAAAACACTTCATTAAAACGTGTGTGCAAAGGATGAATTTCAATTTTTTTTTTCTTTTAAATTTGGTGTCATGCATGTTGTTTGCAACTTTAGCTCAAAACAACTCCATGCCATTGACATTCATCAAATATGAAAGAAAGCATGTGAAGTACCTAGCAGTAATGGCAACAACGGAACCAATAGGCGAACAACATAAGAGAGGTAAATGGTGAGGAGAGAGTTGTTGGAGTCGTTAAAGCAGTTGTGAGTAGGGGTAGCAAAACGGGCCAGCCCGGCCCGTTTTGGCCCGGCCCGTATGTGGCCCGTCAAAAATGGGTCGGACCAGGCTGGCCCGTCAAATAGAAACAGGCCAATAATCACAACCCGTCCCGTATAGGACGGGTTAACGGGCCGGGTCGGGCTAGCCCGTCCAGTTTTTTTTCTTTTTTTTTTATTTTTTAAAAGTTTTTTAATTTGTTTTCAAATCTTTTTAATTTGTTTTATTTTTAAAATTTGTTTATATATACATATAAATTATTATTAAAGTCATCTTTAATCAAATAAAATATTTTCTTAACTTTTAATTGATTAGTTAATGTTTTTAATTAGATAAGTTAAAATAATTATTCAATTATAACTAATAATTCAAACTTAATTTGTAGGTGTTAATGATTTAAATTACAATACTATTGTATATTTATACATTTAAAATATATAATATAAAAATTTAATTTTTTTAATTACTTTTTCTTTTTTAAAATGGACCAACGGATCAAGACGGGCTGGCTCGTACCTTGGTCCATCAAGTTGACAGGCTGGACGGAACGGGTTAGAACAAGCTAATAAGTTGAAATCTTCAACCCAGCTCGTTCCTTTTAACACGGGCTGATAGGTTGGCCCATTGGGCCCAGTCCATTTTGCCACTTGTAGTTGTGAGGGAGAGGCATGACAAAGGTTTTGTCCCACCTCAGGGATGGCGACAATGACGGAGGCAGTGACGGAGCTTTTCAGGGATGGGTGGCAATGGCTCCCTAATTTTTCTTTTAAATTTTTTTACATTATATGTAATTTATGGATTTTTAATTTTTTTTTCATAATTTTTAAATTATACGTAGTTTATATTAAAAGATGATGATTATTAAATGAGGTATTTTTTATTTTTTTATAAAGCATAACATTTAATAATAATAAATGATAAAATATTAAATCAAATATAATAAAAATTAAAAATATTTTATTAAGATACATATTTTTTATTGTCTTTTTGAGTTTTCTACATATTATACTTATCTCTTACATTTACCTATTTTTTTTTTATTAAAAAAAAAAGTGTTGGACACAAACTCATTTGACAAAAAGGTAATATTCTCTTGGACATGAGTGTAAAATATAGAGATCTTAAGGAAGGGCTTAGAAGGGAGGATGTGGTGGCTGACGTCGAGGTAGGAGATATCACGGATGGCATTAATGGTGAGTAGAGTGCACTAGAGTTTTCCAAAAGGGTCAAGGAGCGGAAAAAAAATTACCTTCAACAGTATCTTCCTTTTAGGTATATATAGTTTTATAATTAATGATCAATTTAGTGATCAATTATAACTTTTATTTATAATAGTGATTATTTTAGTAAGCAATAATTTTTTATTTTTTAAATTGATATCTAAATTGGTTACTTTAGTGACTAATAATTTTTGGTCACTAAAATTAATTATTAATCAAACATTTTCTTATAATATTTTCTTTATGAAGTGTGATTATAAATCATATCTTTTATACTAAAAATTTTTCTTATAATCTCTTTAGAAACTATTCTTCTACGTCGAAAATGACAAATATAAAATGCTCATAAATATTAAAAGTAATTTAATATTAAAGAATACTTGTATTTAGTAAAAATTTATCTCAGTAAAATAAAGAGGTAGTCAATAAGTAATTTATTTTACTCTTGTAACGTATTGTTGTTTTTACTTAAACATTTTAGAAGTCCAATCTTCATTTTATCATGAAAAGTTCTTCAAAAAGTTTTTATAAACTACATTCAAACTTCCTCTTTTATGGAGTTCAAATATTATTTCATTTTTTTTTCTCTTTCAACACACTTTTCACATCTATACTTTTTCTTGCGGTATTCCTATTGAAGTAATAAAGTTTTGTTGGAATTATTATAACCAACCTAGTGGTGGAGGTGCATAATGAAAAACACATCAAATCTAATATAGCTTTATTTAGAAAACAACTATACAGTGTAAACATTTGTGCAATATCAATTTATCAAAACTTATCTTTGTTTACTTGAAATAAGAATAAAATACTAAAGTCTAATAAATGTATCATTTATGACTTTGTAAAAATGTATTATTCAAAAATAAAACAAAGATCTATAAAGAGATAAAATATTCTTGTGAAGACATTAATCGACTTGTGAGGATAAACTTATATATATATATATATATATATATATATATATATATATATATATATATATATATATATATATATATATATATATATAGAAAGTGACATGATTTTAACTACAAAGGATAAAGAGAATGGTTAACATCGAAAAACATAAAGAAGAGGATCATAAATTTAACATATATGATTTTTCAAGAATTAGTTAAACTTATTTGACAAATATTTGAGTTTCATCTGAAGTTAGTAAACTAATTTAATATTATTTTGTTGTTTTTTTTCTTTAGTAAATTGATTTGACGTATACTTTATGACACATTTGGACCTAATAAACTTATTTGACATCATTATGCTAGCAAATTCTATTAGTAAAGAATGTGTGATAATTTATAATATATCAAATTAAATACTTTGTTAAATTAAAATGTCTCAAGAAATTATTACTTTTTAAAATAAAGTTAAACTAATAATTTATATAGTATCACATTAGATGCATAATAGTGTCTATTTTAAAATATATACTTGTTATTGTAAAGTTCAATTTTGTTTTAAAATCTTTTAGGTATGATTTAGTTAAAGGGTCTAAAGTTAGCCCACGTGTTTTTCCATCACCCCTTCCAGACTACTCTCTCACTCCCATTCTGGCTTCCCAAATCAAAATGTCATACTCTTTTTCTCTTCCTTCTGAAGTTGAACCTAAGCTAGGACAGCTGCAAGACTCTCCCCCGAGCTAGCGGAACCTTCTTCCCCCATGAAAGTTGATATCAAACTTTCGTTTTTCTCTTTTTCCAGCTTAGTTGATTTGGTTATGTCTTGGGTTCGTCCTTAGAGCCTTATTCTCGTCCATGTGTTCGTACTTTACAACTCTTTAGTTCGTTCTTAGAGCTATGGTGTTGTTCCTGCAGAGCTCTCTTCCCGCAAGACTGTTTTCTAGTTTTGAGGTAAGGGAAACTAGGGTTTTGCATGTTTTTGAAATATTTTGTTTGTTTTGGTTCTGTTTCCCATGTTTCACGTTCTTAATGGTTGGACGATGCTTGTGATTGTGTGCAAAATATATTGTTTGTGTATTTGGATGATTTCTGATTTGTATGCATGAGCAGGGGGAGAAATTTGTTGTTTTTGCCCAAACAAGCAGCCATCGCCTAAGAAAAAATAGCAGAAAATTCACTCAAGTTCTGCTCGAGTTGTCGCTCAACCGACGAGCTTCTGTTTTGAGTGAAGAGTAATCTCGCTCAAGCGAGAAGGTCTCACCACAAAACCTCACAATGCTCACTATTAGAGCTCTCACCCAGGCGACGCCTAGCTTAAGCAAGAACCTTTCTATCGCTTGAGCGAGGGCTTCTAGCTTGAGCGAACGTTTGTAAAGGCGTGCTTGATTGTTGTTCTTTTCTCTGATTTGGTTGTTTGTCTCCATAATGAAGTAATTTACCTTAAAGCATGAAGTATGATGCCATGTATGTTTTATGTGATACGATGAGGTTGAGATTTTGTTGTGCTTTGTATAAATGATATCAATGTGTGAGAATAAGTATATGGTATTAGCTAGACGTAATTTCATGAGTCTCTTGGAGATACTTCATGGTGGTGTTGTAGTGTATGTAACGGAATAAGAATTCAAGCAAGGTTGCATCCTAACACTCTAAAGAATTAGTCAGACTCACATATAGTAGATTGGTTCAGGTGGTGAGAGTAGCGGGAGGTCCCAGTCTCTAGTAGGATAATGGTTTTAGATGATCATGGACTAACCTTGTGTCTCTAGCAGGATAATGGTTTTAGATGATCATGGACTAATCTTCGGTTAATTGTTTTATGTTTTGGTATTATGGTTTCTTGTTTGACCTAACAGTACATCATTAAAGTGTTATGGTAAACGTTTTTACTACTAATTTAATATCATTAAAATAAATGTAATATTTCTATCAGAATACGAAAAGATGGCGGCAAAATGAACTTATTACATGTCTTATCGAGGTGATATTTATTTTGCACGTTGATTGGTTTCGTCAGGGGGTTTCATTTCGTGCAGACGTTACATTTTGTTTCTTTAAAAGGTAAGTTGGATCAGTGTGCGTGTGTTTGGTCAGAAACGAAGAAAGAAACCATCATCCCTCTTGCAGTTACAGCAGCGTCCAAACCTGAAAATGTCTTCATCAAGGGCTATCAGCTTCACAAACTTTTACCAGAACTCAGTCATGGTGATGGAGCCCGCAGAGGTTGGTGCATTATTTTGTTTCGTTTATTTAAAGTTTGGTTTTTTGGATAGGAATACCTAGGTTCTGGCGTAAAGTTCATATTTTTTTGTACGATGGTTTTGTGGTTGAAGTGTTTGTAACATTTTTTGTTCAAAGTTTTGATTTTTATGAATGCTTCTGGTTTCGTATATTTCAGGAGTGTCTCGAGTTCGAAGTTGGTTTTTATGAACAATGGGGTAAATTACTACTGCTGGGGAGCAACTTTTTTAATGATCCGAAAGGAAATACAATAAATATAGAGTTTGAGGAAGGTCTTTTGGGTCAGAGACAGATTCGTGGTGTTGAGAACATTCGGTCCTTTCATAACCTCAACGATGTTTACTATGTTTGTACTGTTTATTGTGGAGACCGTTATTTTCGTATAAGGCTTTTCGATTTGGACTGGACCGAGTTTGAGTATCCTGGTAAAGCAAAGAATTCTCTTGGATGTAACCCTTTGTCTTCAATAAGGTTTTTCCAAGCGTTTAGGGTGCAGTTCATCCCAGCCATGGTATGCAATATTAATCCATTTTTATTACATTTACAGCTGCATTTGTATGGCATTGATTCTAATATAGTTCATGTGTTGATTGTTGTCTTAGATGTTGATTACTGTCCCAAATTACTTCCAAATATTCTGTCAGGATAAACTTGCGTTTGATTACGCGGTCAAGTTGTATGACCCTCTGTCGAAGATGTTTGAAATATATGTGGATATAGATGAGTCTTTGAGGATGGTTCTGTTTGGTTTTAGTAGGTACATTCCATATTATGGGTTGACTGGTCCGTGTTACTTACATTTAAACTATGTAGGAAACAATGTATTTCTTCATAGGATATTCTCGGCCGAAGGATTAGAAATGGATTATAACAGAGATTCGGGCAATGCTGCAAACAGCTAAGTTCTAGTTGTTGCTCCTGATTTTGAGAAAGTATTAAGCAATTATGATGTTAAAGCATCTTCTTTGGTAAGACTGATATGTATAGTCCTGTTTTTATATTTGAATTCATATCTATGATGGCTTAACATATTTTCTTCGAATGTAGTATCTGGATTCCAAATTTGAAAAAGAATGCTTGATCAAGGGACGCAAGAGCTACACACTGACGAATGGCCAATCTCAATTCTGGGACTGTAAAATACGTTGGACGGGCAGAAGTTCCTATGAGTGTTACTTGACCTGTGGTTGGAAGAAGTTTTGCAAAGAAAATGGATTGGCTGCTGGTGATCGGATAAGATTTGTTGTGGAGGATGAAGAAAATAGCGTCATCCATATATTGAAGAATTAGCTTATTGTAATCTTTTGAATATTTTGTCTATCGAAGTATTACGTACGACCTATGAACACTTATTTTAAGTTTCTTTTTTATGAATTGCAGATGTTAGATATTTAGTATATCAACATTAATGTATTTTGGAATGTTGATATATATGTGTATATAGAACTGCTTATTTATATTGACTATTATATTGACTATGTCTACTTAATCATAAATATGTACATGTGCCTTATGATTACTATACCAAGTTTCAACTTTCGTTATCTACATTTTTTGATTAAGTTAAAAATTTGAATTAATATAAATTTAATTTAGCGAAAACTTTGAATAAATATAAAGTATTATTACCAAATATTAAATTATTTTATAATTAGTAAAACTATATTTAAACCTTAGTATTCTTATTGCTAATACGATTTCATAAACAACATTATTTACCTTTATAACTGTTACTCGATAAAAATGGTTCCAAGTGAAAAATAATATATAAGTATTCCAGTTTGGAATAATATTACCTAAGAACAATTGACTTCATATATTATTGTTATTATCTATAACAAATTAACCATTCGTTTCTAGCATTTAACTTACTATAATATTAAGTTAATATAAAAAACAAAATAACTTCTATATTCGTTTCTATATAATATTACTTATATTTATGTTTAAAAAGTCAATTTTATAAATAATTGTAATGTTCATAATTTGTTGGATTTAATATAGTATGGATAGTTGTTAATAAATGAACACGGATCTTCATTTGCATCAGCATATTTGATTAATAATATCAAACATCTGGGAGGTGCGTTTGATAATTATGGTTGTGTGTTTAGTTAAATATTCAGTATTACTTGGGCTGCTCATATGACATTGCAAGGTCTTGTTAGGGTTCAAAACATTATTAAACTAACAATTGTGGGAGGTCAACTACATATTTAAGGTGGTGTGTCAAGTAAAGAGATTCAATATCAATTAGGCTAATTATATGGCTGCAAAGTAATACTCTATATAAGGAATTGCTATATGAACCTACATCAGGAGTTATTTGAGAATATTATCCCAAGGGTAGCGAAGAATTAGGATGTTGTCCATAATAAGTACAAACATCAGTTGGTTGAATGTCTGCATATAATTAATTCTTGTTTTCTTGTTGGTGTATGGCAGTTTACATATTTAATGCACTATGCCCAATACGATTTTACCATAATGTAATTGTCAGTTCATACATGATAAATGCAAGGGATAACATCAAAGTACCACATCTTCATTTATTACTGCAAGGCATTGTGACAAAAAATTTATACATTACGCCAGAACATCAATTTAAGCATCAGTTAAGCATTCTTACTCTGTAACTATTCCACATATGCATGCTTAGCAAAAAAAAGATCAGGTATGTAATCGTTCATTACACATTGTTGAAAACTTCTTTGAAAACTACATTTGTGGTAGCAGTCAAAGGGTTATTCTCGGTGTCATGGATTAAAATCTTTAATCCTGACTTGCTTTTAACTCTGGAAGCTGCAACATATAACTGACCATGACTAAAAACTGGTGTAGGCAGATACAATCCAACACAATCTAAAGATTGACCTTGAGATTTGTTTATGGTCATAGCATAGGATAACATGATTGGGAATTGTCTTCTAATCATCTTGAATGGCCACGGTGACTGAGATGGGGACATAGACATACGCGGGATGTAAACTTCTGTTCCTTTGTTTTTCCCAGTTATAATTTTTGCACTAATTACATGTTTTGCTAGTCTGGTGACTATTAATCTGCTTCCATTACAGAGATCTTCAGATTGATCTAAATTTCTCAAAAGCATTAGTGGTGTCCCAACTTTGAGTGTTATACTATGGTTTGGTAATCCTGATGTTCCCAATGAATTTAAAAATTCTGGTGTAATACCATTATATACATCAACGTCCATGGTATCTGAAGTATCAATGTAGTCTGCGCTGAGATATTCTTTTACTTCACCTAAATTTTATGAATAACAGTTGTTAGACTTTTAAAATATGACAAATGTATGAAAAAATGATAAGTATGAGTGAAGCATCACCTGGAATAGAATCCAGAACTGATTTATTGATTTCATCCACTATTTCAATTCGATTGGCTAGAATAGCTCTTGATATCAAAAACATCTGATCATTGAATTTTTGGTGTAGTTGTGGATAAGTGCTATTGATTATAGCTTGGATAGGGTCTTTGTAGTTCTTAATTAGAAATTCTGGAGGGATTTCTATATCTACTAAGCCGTCATTAGGTACATTCAGTGAACCATCACCAATTTTGATTATGCAGGAAGAAAACTCTTCAATTTCAGCAATAGTAGAGCTTTGCAATCCCTGTTGTAACAGTCGCATGTTTTTGGTCAAGTTCAGGATCTAGCAATGCTCCCAAAGATAAGATGAGTTGATAGTTGCATGAACAATATCAGATCTGCTTCCTCGAGGGATAACAGGAAGAATTTGTCTAAAATCCCCTCCAAATACTATTACTTAGCCACCAAAAACGAAATCTGATTTGTTGTGTTCTTTCATGATATCTTTTAAAGTTTGATCCAGTGCCTCAAAACAAAACTTGTGTGCCATTGGTGCTTCATCCCAAATTATGAGGTTGGCCAATTTCATCAAATCTGATAGTTCACTACCTTTTGTAATGTTGCAGACAGAGTGTTCAAGTGTTGGAACTGGAATTTTAAATTTTGAATGAGTTGTTCTACCTCCAGGCAATATCAAAGAAGTTATACCACTTGATACAACTGTTAGAACTATTTTTCCTTCAGAAGATAATGTGTTCCACATAAATATTTTTCCTGTTCCTCCATATCCATATAAAAAGAACATGCCCCATTTTTCATCATGCACCGCATTTATAATCTTTTGGAAAATATGTCTTTTTTCATCTGCATATCAATAATAATTTAGATAAATTGCAATGACTTGTATTGCAAAAATATTTAGAAGAAATGACTAACCTGTCATACTTGTAAAATTTGATTCAAAGATACGTAGTTCATCATCCTTGTTATAATCAAGTTCAGCATACACTAATCGGTTGCCACAGTAATTTACTGCAAAATCATTAGGATAAGGCATGGAGGGAAATTCCTTTAATGATCTCCTATTGTTCTGTAAAAGCTTCTCAATTTCAATCAAAGTCAAATTTTTCAACAATTCCAAATTCAGGTTGAGGCCTGCAACAAACAACTTAAGTTAACATACTTTCATATCCAAAATTGACATTAATATTGTTAAAAACTATTTCACCTGGATTTCGTGCAATAATTCTTTCATTATATAGAATTCCATCAGAAAGCATTTCCCATGTTTTCTTCCAAACCTCCTCAGGTTTGTTGATACTATTTGACATGAGCATAGTTACGAATAAACCCATTGCCTTAAGGTTTTGGGTTGAGAGTGGTGTCAGTCTCTTATGTGGTTAGGCTCAGATCTCATTGGTGTTGTTCTCCCCAGTGAAACCCCCTCTGTAAATCCTGACAAGTGGTATCAGAGCCGATGGTTAATATTAGCTCAGACGAGTGCAGTATGGTCCTAGTATCGAAAGTCTTCCTGACAGTGTTGGTCAGGTAAAGCGTGTCCCGTTAAGAATAACAGCGGTACAAAAAAGGGCAGAAAATTAGTACTCGTGGTTGGGCAGCCTCCGCTGGAGGGGGAGTGTACCAATGTAGTTGAAGGGACTCACCCTTGAGGGAGAGATTGTTAGGAATCCAAGTGTGAGTCTAAGTCCCACATTGACCAGAATTGAGAAAGTAGAGCACTATATAAGAATCAAGACCTATAAACCCATTGCCTTAAGGTTTTAGGTTGAGAGTGGTGTCAGTGTCTTATGTGGTTAGGCTTAGATCTCATTGGTGTTGTTCTCCCCAGTGAAACCCCCTCTGTAAAACCTGACACCAGATCCCCATTCATTGTCTTCCTTGATAGCTTCGACATATTCTCTATCATCTGCCAAAGATCCAGAAGCTTCACATGTTTCTCTAAAGGTAGGATAAGTTATGTTTTCAACAGTTCGCAGATCTATGTAGGATATTGGACCTTTAACAATTGTTAGCATCCTCCTTAGGTAGAAAAGTTCACCAGTTGCTGGAGGAACCTAAATAAGTCTTCCAATGGTATTTCCTTTTTTCCTTGGTTTCCAACACCTTTGATTCTTATTATATACATACTTAGTAACAAATTGTGGATATGTTAGTTCCCTTGCATCTGAATATTTCTTATTGCACTCCATCCAACTCGTGAACATGGACTCCCTAACTATCGGTTTTGCCATGATTTCATCAATGTCATCATCATCCTTGAAGTACACTGATTGGTCACCTGGTAGATGAAAAAACAATCGTTCAACAGTTGGATTTCTTCCATGAATTGGAAATGAAAATATTCTCCAACATGCTTCGCATGGAGAAATATATCTGCAATCAATATATTGTTTGATTTCATCCCTTGGAATATCAGTTAAAAAACCTTGCTTCTCATTAGAAACAATGGCAGCAATAATTCTATCATAGCCCTTATTGATGTACTTAAATAAGTACTTGATTGAATTAGAACGGTTATACCATTCTACATTGACATGAGTCTGATATTTGACTAATATGGTAGGATTGTAAGGAACCACAAATCGGTTGTCTAGTGCAATATCATTCTTCAGAATGCTAAGACCATTGTTTCTTCGACGATAATGAGGAAAACCATCTTCTGAAATTGTTGTAGTATCTTCAAATTTCTTTGGATAAAATCGAGAACATGATCCATTTTTCATGCATGGAGATGATGTTTTAGAGATTCCACATGGGCCGTGAATCATATGTTTTAGAGAACATGATCCATTTTTCAGAATGCTAAGACCATTGTTTCTTCGACGATAATGAGGAAAACCATCTTCTAAAATTGTTGTAATATCTTCAAATTTCTTTGGATAAAATCGAGAACATGATCCATTTTTCATGCATGGAGATGATGTTTTAGAGATTCCACATGGGCCGTGAATCATATGTTCTTTTACACAGTTATACAATTCTGCATCTTCTTTGGCACATGGTATTTCAGCTGAGATTACTTTGTCAATATCCATGGCTATCGGGTACTTGCTTGATGGATGCAAAAATAACAACAAATGAGCATGTGGCAAACCACGTTTCTGGAATTCAATACTATACATGTCTGCAATCACAGATCAGTTACATGATTAGAATAATCAATTAAATGAAATAAGTAAATAGTTAAGTATATGAAGTATACAGACATGCTATGACCCTTCCCAATATGTTCTTTGTTAAATCTGATAATAGTTGGTCAAATTTGATTCTGAAAACTCTTGCAATGATATCTGGCCTATCTGAAGGAGTTAATTTTAAAGGGTTCAATATTCTGGAAATCTCTGGCCATTTTGGATTGCAAGTAAAAGTTACAAAAAGATATGGGAATCCTACATGACCACATATTGTCATCCCATCAAAATATATTGATCCATAAATCTCCTACCACCAACAAAGCTAGATGGAAGCACAAAACGTTTTCCTTTCTGTGAAGCTTTTGTGTAGCTATCATTGCTTGGTTGGCAAAGGTTACTGTATTTGTCAACCCTTAGCTTGGACTGATTGTTTCTGATGAATGATAGCCTTTCAGACTCAATCATTGTATATCCATCTACAACAAATTGTTGGAATAATCTTCTTGATCTAAGAATGGTCATTGGCTCACATTGTCGGGTTTGAATTCTGAAACAAAACCATTCCCTAATTGTTAAGCGGTTACGTTTGAGTGCCAAAGAATCACGATGACTAATATCATGCCTATATCCATCTTCACCATAGGGAAACAGCAGCGGATACTGATATCCCAAGTAGCTTGTGTGCAACTCGTTTATTCTTTGTAATTTTCCTGTTCTGCTTTCCATAATAATATCCCTAGGAGATGCAGTGTCAACATCTCCTACTATTAATGCAGCAACCTCTGAAACGGTGGGGATGTTGTATATACGTCCATCGTTATGCCTATCAGCAATAAGTTTCAATTTAAGATCATGACATGGCTGCTCCGCATATTTGTCCCTTGCCATACGAAAAGATTTAGCATGGACATTGTACTTATCTAGCATGTTTGTTAATGTTCTAACAATTTCAGCATCAATATCATTGTTGTTCCTACATTCATATATGGCAATTGAATGAGCAGATCAATACAAACATGCTACATAATATAATAACAATTGTTTAGACGAATGAATTGTACCTTAGAGATTGAATTCTGTTGTGTATCTCGTTTTCAGTATCATAAATATATAATTGAGCAAACTTTGGCTGTTGTCCAATTGGTGGAAGAAGACTACCAATTCTGTGGCATGATTGTCCTTGGATTCTCAAATTTGGTGGACCACCTCCATTGTTGTATTTATTGTCAATTTTTGCTCCAGGTGATGTAAATGCAAACATCATGTTGTATGTTCTAATATTCTTCTGATAAGTTCTGCTCTGTTTTGAATCTGATTGAATTAAAAGTTGACTTAGCTCATCCGGGGTTTTTTCAACATTGGCAATTCAACTTTTCCATTTGAGCAACATAGCTGAAAGTTCGGATTAATCATATGATGAGATTTGCCAATGCGTTCTTGATACCACATATATGCTTTGCAATGCTGACAAAAATAGATCAGATCTCCTATATCTCCATACAATTTGAAAATTAATATAATTATTAGTTCAACTTCCCATATATCATAACAATTAAGTTCATGAAAAACTTTTTAGATTACTTATCTTGCATTAGCCTCCGTGCTTTGATGGTTCCTATCATGTACTTCATCAATGACTGCTTAATTAATAATAATGAACATATCAGTAATAATGATGAACTGTTAATTTGATTTCCAAAATAAAATTACCTTCTATTGTTTGACCAAGCGATTCAGACTTATCTGAATCTGATTCTAGTTCATCAACATCTTCCAATACAAATGATTGACTTGGTATATTCCCTTGACAAATGATTGACTTGGTATGTTAGTCACATTATTCACAGTGCTTTCAAACTTGTCAAGCAAACTTTGAGGCTTCTTTCGTGAGGCTGTAACATTTCTTTGAACATTCCTGAATCTAATATCAGAAGATTGAAGTTGTGATTCCATATGCAATGTATCTTGATTAACAAAATAAGTTGTTACATCAGCTAATGGTGTACGATCTGGCATTTTGTTTTCAACGCGCTTCTGAATTTTGTATGTAGCTTTCATCCTCTTCTCTTACATTATCAGTTTTCTTTTTATTCTTGCACTTGAACTGCAGATTCTATTTTCATCGGCCATCATTCTACATTAAACAGCACACACAATGATAATTATTTCAGAAATAACAACATTTGCATAATATATAAAGGTTATATTTGAAGATGATAGAAAAACTTCTATACGAAATTTTTAGAACATTACAGATATAGTTCATAATACTGCTTTGTGAACAGATAAATGAAACAATTCCAATTAATGAATAACAATTGTGCTTCAACCATTTACAACAGATTTGATTTACCAAATTCTCATCTGCTTAACCATTAAATGTTGTCTTAACATAAGCTAATCTAAAGATTTTGGTAGTTGCATGATACTGGATAGATGAATCGTGAAATTTTTACCGCCAAAATTAACACCGCTATAAAGTCATGTCAAAGGGAAGCATGATTTGGGGTTCTTAAATGCAAGTCTTTTCATCTTAATGTGTCTAATCTGCTAGCTTTATACAATTACATTTCATTATATTATATATAATATTGTACATGCACATTGCTCTTACACATTGCTTGTAGCGCAGGAAACAATTATCAAATTCATTGGTTTAATGGAATACAATATCGTACCATCAACTTTAACTATTGCACGTTTTTGGCTTTATTAAATGTCGGTCTGATGATTGCTTTAATGAATTATGATATCCTACTGCTCTATAAACTTTTACATATTTTTATTAAATGCATGTCTAATCAATCCAGATAACATGTTATAAAAAAGATAAGAAAATGTTAAACTGAATGCATAGGTTGGAATGCAACAAAAGTTCGAATTAATATACATGTTAAGGATCATGTATCAACGCGTATCATGGTAGTATACTTAACACAATGGATACATGTTGAATTCTGATTATAAATACATAAACGTATCGACCCGGTTACAATTTTTTTTTTATAATAGAGCTTAGTGCTTAGTATTAATATACATGTTATGATTTATGAATTGCTAAATACGATCCCTAAATATATCAATGAATTAAACATTTAAAGGTCACAACATACAAAAAGTGTACAAACTTTCTTCTACGTAATCACAACCAAAACTATTTAAAATACTAAAGAAGGTTCCCCAATACAATTTATCAAAACAGGATCAACGAATGTAGCCTTTGAAGGATCAAAACATTTCTAACGAAACTAACATAAAGTCTTAAGCAACATTTACTACAATAATTTCCATAGCTTTCATAAATTAAATATCATTTCTCCTTCTTAATAGTCTTCATCGTCTTTGTAGCTGACAATTGGGCTAATGGCAGGTCCTCCAAAAGATCAAAATCCATGAAATTTTCTGGAATATACTCTATGTCTTCATTGTTATTGGTAGTACAAAGATCTTTTCTGGGCGTGACACATAAAACAACATCCGGATCAAGATCAGCAGTCCTAGAAAGGCACATCTGCAATGAATCATATGTTTAGTCAAATTACATCTTTAAACTGTCCAGTAAAATTAAGACACTAAATGTATCTACTTATATACTTACTAATGAACTATCAGTATCAGCAGATAAGTCGTATGCTGCATTATCACCACATTCAGCAAGTTCCATTGCCTGAAAATTTAACATTCAAAATTATAAATTTTGATCACACCACAAATCAGACTGACTTTAAAATACTTACTAAAGAACTCCCAGTATGAGTATGGACATCAGACTCACTAGCACTCATACGTTTCCCAACCTCAATTGCCTGCATTACTCAATATACATTAAAACATACAATACATCAAAATGGGTATTAATAAAACCAACCAATTTAATAAGTACTCACTATGGACTTATCCTTATGAAGCTCTAATTCATCAGAACAATTTTCCTTAGCTTCAACAATTTCCATTACCTGCAAAATTTGATTTGTTTAGTTCCATCTCAAAATACATGACATAATCAATACACAACAATTAAAATTACGACCTGAGTTTGTCCAAGAAGACTACTAATGTGACCTATAATTTCATGATCAGTTGAAACTCTCATTACTGAAGCAGGTCGATTATTTCCTTGTGGCTTGACCTTGAAAGCCAAAGTACAACCCAAAAGAACGTCTAGATCCTCTAGAAAACATTTAGGATCCTCCTCACCATCCTAATATATTTTGAAAAACAAAGATGAAATGAAATGAGTATTATTATGCCACTATTATATTACTAATGGAAAAGTAAACATGTACAACCTTGATCATTTTCTTTCGCAAATCACCAGCAGAAAGACCAATTAAATTGATGCAGTCTTGGTCCCAAAGCATGAAGTTAACAACCTTTTTTCCATCGGTCACTTGAATTTCAAGCTTGTACCTGAAAACATATATTGAATCATAAATAAGATTATAACATACGTAATCTACTAAGCATTCATTACTAATTAGTAAGATAATTTGACTACACAGCTATTACTAACCTCATTTTTGGATACTCATTATAACCATCACAATTCAAACACTTAAAAGAACCAACTTCATATGTTCTTTTTGCGCATAAGTTACAAACCAAGTAACTCCATCCATCATTTCCTAAGTTAAATTTAAGTGTATGTGCAATAGTAACACATGAAATCTCCTACAAAAATAAAAGAAGGGTTAATAATAACAAAAATTGATTATAAAAGTATACAAAATCAAAACTACCTCTATCACAGTCAGGATCTCTAAAACACTCTTAACAACAGTTTTATACATAAACCTATCAACATGACTAATCTGGGAAGATCCACTATATTGGCTTCCCTCCTCAAAAATTTCATGAGCAATAGTTCTACACAATAAACATTAGTTAGTACTTATCAAATGCAAAGAGTTATAGAATAACATAGTCGTAATATAAAACTATTACTTTGAAAATTCCTTCCTAAATTCAATCAGTTCAGATATATCATCTCCCATAATCAACTTCGATCCATTCCAACAATTAGACAATGACACCGGCCATGGACCTATATACAAAATAATTGAAATAAATTTCCAAATAACGTAGACTAATAAATATAATAAACATTTCGAAATACAATGAAACCTGAGGCAGCCTTTATCTTTGCCTGAGGAAGAATAATAGCCGGATAAGGTGTTTCACGACTTTCCCTCCAATAACTAACCAACCGCATACAATATGAATCCCAAAGAGTGCAACAGATTGACGCACCACTGCAATATAGAAAAAAAAAAACAAATTCAAAACAGCATTAAAATGAAATAATAAACTTAATCTGTGACAAATAATAACATTACAATCAATTGTACCTCAAGTCCTTTAGGTCAAACACAACATTTTTGGAACTTGGTTTCTCCTCCACATTATCCACCACACCAATGACATCTAAAATGGAAAAACAAAACAGTAAGTAAACACAACAAAAAAATAGCAAATAGATATGAATCAAGGACAAAAAACTTACCAACCAACAAATCTGTAGAATAGTTTCCATCAATGATATCCTTTATACTCTTGAACTTCCAAACTTTTGCAGGAATACTAGCAATTGGTTGTCGTCATACAGACGTTGCTCCAATAAACAATAGCTTAAAGGGGTGGTTGCAAACTCTATATTGAGCTCTGTTGTTAAGAATTTTGAAGTTATGCATTATATAACTTTCTCCCTCCTTTAGCTTGTCTTCCCACGTAGCAATGTCTTCCTTCTTAATCATAGCAGGGATAACATCACCCTGACCAGCATAATCATCCATAAACATCAAATATATACACATAGACAATACATTGATACAATGACAATACAATCATACATTACCTTTCGATCTGTCAAAATCATCTCCATATTTCGTTTGGAATCCCATGACTCAACAAACCACAGATCCACAATTCGGACAGCAAGTTTCAAAGTCTCCCTTTTTCCATCAATATCCTTGATCATATCAAATTTCCTTGCCATC
>Ga0214542_1007468_pt1 | contig 18995 bp, 16 predicted proteins | sample CNSS1metaG_FD_160096 | JGI IMG/M metagenome (GOLD analysis project Ga0214542, IMG submission 160096) | Root nodule microbial communities from cowpea collected in UCLA plant growth center, Los Angeles, California, USA - CNSS1 | ecosystem: Host-associated > Plants > Roots > Nodule | place: USA...
GAGATTTTTCAAATTTACTTTGCAAATCTTTAAAATCAGATTTTAACTTTTTATGAGCAGTATCCAATTTACTAGATTTAATGAGTAATTGTTGAAAGGCATCATACAAATCATCATAGTCATTTTCATGGCAAGTAGAATTTACCTCACTGTCAGAATCATCATGATTAGCCATCAAACATAGATTTGCTTCTTCATTTTCAGAATCGTTAGAATTTGATGAGCTTGAGGCATTGTCTTCCCATGCTATGTATGCCTTCTTTTTAAAGAATTTTTTGCCCTTCTTTTCTTCATTTTTCTTTGAATTTGGGCAATCAGCTTTGACGTGTCCAGATTCTCCACATCCGTAGCATTTGAAATTTGAGGATGATCCTTGATTATCCTTCTTGTTGCTCTTGAATTGATTTTTACCTTTGGCCTTCATGAATTTTGTAAATTTCTTAATCATAAGACTAATATTTTCATCGTCATCCGAATCTTCTTCTTCCTTTTGCTTTTTGCCTTTAACCACTTTAGTTTTAAAGGCTATGTTCTTCTTTCTTCCAATATCTTCTTCTTCATTTAATCTGCCCAGTTCAAGCTCATGTTCTCTCAGCTTTCCAAATAGAGCTGCCATCGTCATTGTCGCAAGATTTTGTGACTCCGTGATGGCTGTCACCTTCGGCTGCCAAGTCCTGTTCAAGGATTTAAGAACTTTTATATTTAATTCATCAGTGTCAAAATTTTTACCAAGACCTGTGAGATTATTGACGATATGTGTGAATCGTTTCTGCACATCGTATATAGTTTCTCCTTGTTGCATCCGAAACATTTCGTATTCTTGGATCAAGGAGTTCTTGCGTGCTCTTCTCACATCGTCTGTTCCTTCATGGGTCACACGCAATATTTCCCACATTTCTTGTGCACTTGTGCAGACTGAGATCCTGTAAAACTCATCTAGGGTTAAGGCAGATGAAATTATATTTCTAGCTTTTACATCATACTGAGCATGTCTATTTTCGTCTGCTGTCCATTGTGAGAATGGCTTTGGTTCTTGCACATCATTTACAACATTAACAGGAACAAATGGACAATTTACAACAACATCCCAAATACCTCTATCAACAAATTCCAGAAAAATTTGCATCCTAACTTCCAGAAAGAATAGTTTTCACCCGTAAATAGAGGAGGTCTGTTGATAGACGCACCCTCAGCAAAAGTTTGATTTTGTCTACCATTTTCGAAAAATTTGAAAAACTATCAAAGCAAGCTCTGATACCAATTGTTGGTATCGCGCAGCGAAATGTTTATGTGTTTGGACAAAAACTAAGAGGGGGTGAATTGGTTTTAAGTAATAAAATTTAAATTTTTTCCAAAATTTATCAATTAAATCAATAATTAATTTCTTTAAATACAATAATAGATGAAATAAAGAGATAGAGAAGAAGATTGAACACAAGTATTTATACTGGTTTGGATCAAAAGACTCTATGTCCAGTTGTTAATCTCTCAAAAACGAGATTAACTAAATCACTAACAAGTAACAGATTTACAATCAGATATTAATAGTGTAAGGAAAGAAAATACCTCTCTTGAATCGCACAAGAGATGAACACCTTTCTCTGAATCACACAGAGAACCTTGACCTTAGCTTTCCTAGCAACAGCAGCAGCACTCAATCTCCTAGAACACCTCTCAGGAAAAGTTATCGCTCTACCCACACTAAGTTTTTCAAAGCTTCTATTGAGAACACTCAGAGAACTCTCTTGCAATCACAGCACTAGCACTCTAGCTTCTCAAAAAGGTAAGTGAGAAGTAACTATGAGGTTCCTTAAATAGGGGTTCCAGAAATTAGGTCAAAAAGTTGAACAGTCGCACCTAACTAACCAAGATAATCGATTATCACTAGTGATAATCGATTATTCCAGTGTGGTTTATGAAAAACAAATTTTTGAGCAGATAATCGATTATCAGAGGTGATAATCGATTATTCCAGTGCTTTCTTGAAAAAAATTGGTTCAGCTCAAGATAATAGAATATTCTAAGTGATAATCGATTATCACTTTGATTTTTCGAGAAATACCATAATTTTCTTATACAATACTGATTCTAACTAATCTAATTACATTTTACAAGATAGCTTTAAACACAACAACACATGATCTTCATATTGACTTCCAGATGGCCTTCAGGCTTCTTTTATCATCATCAAAATCTTGCTTCAGCATTTAGACTTGTATTGCTTTTGCCAACAACTTCCTCATCCTCCATTATTTCTGACTGAGTAGTGTTAAAGCTCGGCATCCTGCACACCTTCTCTCCCATGTCGCCTTCTCCTCTCTTTTGCGCCACATAGGGAACAAACTTTCGATCTGACCTACCCCTTTGAGGTGTTCTTTCTCGCCTAAATGGTTTGATCTCTCTATTACTCCTTGCACTAATACTCAATATTTTTCCTCCAACTATCTTTTGTCGCAAAGCTTCCTCAGTCTCTATTTCTTCTGCTTCCCTTTCCCTTATCTCCGTTAGAGTTTTAGGAGGTAATCGGTATAAGGATTCACTGAAAGAACTAGCATAATCCATTTCACAAAGGCTTTTATTAACAAACCTTCGTTGGGATCCACTATCTTCATACTCACATTGTTGAATCGATTAAGAAATTGTTTCATGGATTCCTCTACATTTTGCCTTACATCGAACATGTCAGCCATCTCCAAGGGTTTAGCTCTTTTGGCACAGAATCTTTCCAAAAAGGCATGCGAGAATTCCCCCAAACAACTTGATTGAGGCATTGGGAATGGTGCTAAACCATTCCAAAGCTATATCTGTTAAAGTGCCAACGAACATCTTATAGCGCACCACATTTGTTCCCCCTGATATTAGCATCCGCACCTGAAAAGACTTCAAATGCAATTCGGGATCTGAGTTCCCCGAGAAAGGAGTAATCTTTGGAATCACAAAATTCTAGGGAATCGATTCATCCATGATTTCCCTAGACAAAGGGTGGGTTTCAGTGACATCAGTTGTCAACCAACTAGCATGTTGGTAGCTGACTCGGGTCGCCTCTATTCGTTATTACATCTCATCGTTTGCCTTCCAACCGTTGATGGGTGTCCTCGACTTCTTTTCGAAGTTTGTCTCTCTCTTGAAGTGTCTCCTCTCGCAAAAGTCGAAGTTCCTCTTTTGCTTTTTTACGTGTCTCCTCTCGTTCTTCTTCAAGGCGCGCCTGATCTACTTTAGCTCTTAGCCTGATTTCTTCATTATGCTGTTGTAATTCCAGAATGCTCTACACGATCTGTTGTCGTGTAGGACCATCTTAAGATACGTTCTCATTCGCGTTCCTATTCTACTACTAGGGTCTCAATGTCTTTTTTCTTCAAATGTGGTAGAATTGTGATCGAGTTTTACCGAACTCCACGGTATGCACTAATTATTTCGGTCAAAAAGGTGTGAAGCAACCCTTGACCGAAGATAAAAAAGAGTGAAGTATTTTAATCTTAGCTAATAACTAGGTCAAAATATTATTCATAATAACCTTCTTATTTATAAGTCAGCTAAGTATAAATATCTTGTAAATATAATCAAATATTCTCTAATTATCTAATCAAAAGATAAAATAATAAATAATAAATAATAGAGAAGGACAATATCTCTTAATTTAGTTAATATTCTTCAAAGATTGCCATCCAGGATTCCCTTTGGTGTTCTCGAACGTTCTGCTGGCGGCTTCTAACTTCTTCTAAGCACTCGGTCTCAGGGCATCGTCCGTCTCGTGTCACCCCTCCCCCTAGAGGATCGATTTTAGGTCTGTATTCTTGTAAATTTATTGTGAGAATCTATCAAGGTGATCAACCTTAAGACGACATATCTTGTAGCCCCCAAAAGGAATCTATCAAGGTGGTCGGCCCTACGGCGACACCTTCACCCCGGAGGGAACATGAAGCTATGACAACAACCAAATACGAAGCATAAACTATGAATTAGAACTAGGATATGAAAGTGTCATTACTAACTACCAACTACTATCAATTTTGTGATTTGATAGAAAAATCATATACGTACCTAGAAGGGGAGGGATTTGACGGAAGAGAAACAAAAATTGTAATGAGGGTTGCATCATTGTTACGATGGTCGTTGTCACTGGCTAACTTGGGAGTTATGGAGGCGTCACTGAAAGCGTAACTCCTAGAGTTGCGTCGTCTTCATTGGGACCCTAACTCTTAGGGTTGCGCCTTTATTGGATTTGTAGTGCCATTGGAGAGGGAACCACTATGTTGCTGCTCCCTCGACATTCACCACGTTCGCATTTTATTCTTCAGGGAGAAAGGGGGAAATGGTTTCGTGAAGAAAGGAGCTTTTTGCATTTTGTTGCTTAAAGTATCGTCATGAATGAACGAATAATGACTTTTTACCATTTGTGTCTCAGAATTTGAATTTCATTTATTTTGTAAGCAGGCTGGCCAACCCACCCTATCCTGCCTTAAGTCCACACGGGCCGAGTTATGCGGTTCGGGCAAATGCAAGAAAGTAGGCTCAACATCCCAGTGTATCTCGCGCTTTCTACCGGGGGCCAACTCGTCTGGTCTGTCCCACATTAGCCCCCTAGCCTCAACAAGTTTCAGTGATGAAGAAGGTCCAAAAGTTCAAACTTCATTTGTTGATCTGAGCCATGCTCTATGTTGGTGGATTCACATCAATCGCTTATGTTTCAAAGATAAAATATTAGTATCGGTTGCTTGTGTCCACGTTAGTATATTTACCTTAAAATTCATGCAGAAATCCAACATATTAAATTCATCTTTTGTTTATTGAATATTCATTATGAATAACAATGTCTTACTGCATTAAAAGCTCTATGAATCTTGTTTAAAATAATAACCAAATAACAACTTTCATGTGCAAAAGCTAAAGCCCAACATGTCAGACGATATGGCGGACGAGGTCAACAGACAATTCGGGCAATGCTTAAATTAAACGTGTCTAACTGGCGGGTTGCATCATCTATAGGACATGAAACTATTGAACCTTGTATCTTCTATAGATGAGTTATTTGCTCTATTTCTCTTCCACTACACAAGTACACTTTATAATGTATGAGAAACATAACAAGGCTTAAAAAACTAATTTTAACACAAATTCATTCAAAACTTATTTTATCCCATTTAAATAAATCCTAGTTAAAACAATGAATTTAAAATTTATTATAGTTTAAGAAAGCTAAGATTAAGACATATATGAGTGCATCAAAACACAGTCATCAAACATGTAGAATAAAAATTTAGAAACAAAAGATAAATGAAATTAAGAAACGAATTTAAAGAAAGAACAAAAACAAATCAAGAAATGAAAAAAAAAACGAAACATAAAACATAAAACAATTAAAAACAATAGAAATTAAAATTATAACGAAACAACATTAATAATTGGACACAAGAATGTGCCTCTAACAATGACGCCTATTTGATTTTCACTTTTGAATGGAATCAAATTCTACGTTTATATTCGATCTTTAGTACTGTTCATGTAAAAATTAATTTGCGGGCTTAGGAATTAAAAAACATAAATGAAATTTTGAAACAAATTCAAAAATGAAAACTAAAAATGCAGATGAGAAGGGATCGATCATAGATTTAATAACCAAATAATCCAAAAATCATAATTTTCATATGAAATTAGAATTAGTCTATCTTTTAATCTTTGACTCAATTTAGTTCTTCATCTTTTAGAAATGCATAGATTTAATTCTTTTAATCAAATTTTATTAAGTTTATTTGACGTTTCAAACGTGTTTCATGATAACACTTGAGTTGTTTACACCATTTGATATGTTCACTTCAATGTTACTTGAAATATATCATGAAATGCATTTGAAATGTCAAATAAATTTAATAAAATATGGTTAAAATGACTAAAATTATACATTTCTAAAGTTGAGAACTAAATTGGTCCAAGATCTCAAAGAATAACTAATTTTAATTTTAGGTAGAAGTTAGAAACTAAAAACATATTTAACCCTTCTGATAAAACTCTTACAATGTCCTATAAATATATCTCTACTCGGTCTTATACAACAAACTTGGTCTTCATTTCTCCAGAAAAAAAAATTAACTCAATTCCTTAGAGACGTCATTGGTTCCACCTTGAAAGTACAACACTTCATTCCAGTAAAACCACATGTTAACTTCTTAATTTTAATTTAATGTAAAACTTCAACTTACCTCGAATTTCTCACACTCATCATAATACAAAGAGATGGTTGGTCCACCTGTAAATCTTGTTTAAGCATTATATTCATTTGATGGATCAACTTTTTCAAGTATGTGAAATTAAAATCAGGGTTTCAAGATCAAGTTCAACTAGAACTACTCAGAAACCACGATCCAGAGCCAAGTGGACTTTTCATAGCTCCCAATGATTTAAACATTTACTGGCCATTAATCACAAAGCAGAAAATGGCTCCAATTACAAGGTCTTTTGTGGTCACCAAAGATCCATTAAATCATCTTTTCCATTTGTCATATGAGGATTCCGCTTGAGCATAGATTGACCTGATCATCACTAAAACCTTTGACATTCTTACGTGGTGCATGGTACTTCACTTTTATTATCATTTGGCTCATATGTGACATAAATTTTAGTTTGGTTCACAATTAATCTATTTCCAAAAATAACAACTTCTACTTTGTTACCAGGCTCTATGTTTGATATGACCCTCTCCCAGTCCTCATCTTCAAACAGGGCTAATGTATTTCTTTTATGAAACTGAATGGTGCCCTTTGTGTGATTTATCACCAACAAGTTTTTAAGGCCATCAGAAGTTATATTAGCAGGAGAAGAATAATGGACATGACACATTATTGTCTTCATCTTATAACCATTCACTTCAGGTATTTCAAAAGTCACAGAAGAACCGTTGCTGTTAAAGGCTAGCCAATGTGGATAACAATTATCTGACAGCAAACAATCTTGATTATTCTGTAAAAAGCATATATGCTACAAATATTAATACCATCTTATAGTGAATCAATAATTACAAATATAACTCATTTTGTCATCAATAAAAATTAGGATTTTCTTAAATCATGATATTGATAGGATTATTCATCATCGAAGCAACTATAGGGGACTAGGATCTTTGAGTAGTGAAAACTATTTCAAGATAGTAACTGTCAATAATAACAAAAAGTACAAATAAATGATGCTAGTGGGACAACATTTGGATAATGAAAAATTCATTGTTCTTAAATGGGTTATGGATGACCTAATAACAATTTCCTGATAGGAGTTAATGAGTCTATATACAAGAATGGTCAGTCAACATGTTTTATTTTTATTTGTACATTTTGATGAAAAATAAAAAGTTGTAAATCATATATTCAACTAGTATGTAATATATTACATACGTGGATGTATTCCTTGTTATTACTAACTAAATGCATGAGTCAGTAGTATGTATTATTAATTTGAAAAGAAAATTTATATAAATATCATTTAGAAATTAAAATATTGATAAGTTCTTTTTAAATATAATATTAAATGTCCTTTTCTTAAAAAGGATGATCTATTTCACATGACCAGGATATGTTTTTTTCTTAGTGTTAAAAGTCTCACATCGACTAAAAATAGGATTAATTTACAATATATAAGTGGATGCAAATCTCACTTTCCAAACCAGTTTTGTGGGGTCGAGTTAAATTTAATGTTTACTCCTTGACATGGTATCAGAGTCATGGTGTAGTTCCTGTTCTAGCAAAATTTGATGTTTGTTAGGTCTATTGTTTCACCCGCTATCGGACCATCCTTAATGTTTAGTGCGATGGTCGAGATGTTATACCTCGACATGAGAGGATGTGTTAGAAGTCTCACATTTTGACTAAAGATAAGGCAAATTTAGAGTATATATATAGGTATAAACCTCACCTTAATGGACTTTAATATGTATGGGCCTTAGTGAACCCATATTGACCCTAAACTAATAGTTGTCAAACAATCAGATTATTTATTTAAGTGATTATTATTACATAATCAAGTTGTTAGAGGAAATTCCAACACTCATTGTCTTGATTAAGTGCTAAAAATAACAAACCATAAAACATGGCTATGCTTTGTTTGTAAGATGCAAGTGTTTGTTTAACAAAAGGTCAAATAAAATGCAAGTGTTTCATATACAATAATGTGCAGTCTTGCTTTTATTTTTGATAAACACTATGATGTCGAGACGATATGCACATAGTCTTAAGCAAACATTGCACATATGCACATAGGTTGCTTAATCCAATGTTTGTCCCATGCGTCTGACAAAGATCCATACACAAAGCATATATCATATCAAAGGACTCTTGGAAATTAAGGTAAAACTATTTTTATTTCAACATCTTTCACATGGAAAAGACAACCTAATTCACCTTAGCACTACTCTTCACACCCTTTTCTCTCTCTCATACACACCCTCCAAACCATGGGCTTACTACTAGTGTCTAAGCCCACATTCCTTGTCCTATCAGCTATGTATGTTAGAGCATTGACCTAGTTATGAACTTTTAGCCATCTACAATTGACATTGTTTACCTTTTTAAAATTTTTAGGGATTTATAGTAAAATATCATGTCAATGTTTGGTGTATGGACACTTTCAGATTTTTCAATATTTTATACCGACATAATAGTACACACTCCCAAACAACCGCATGTAATTGATATATAAAAAAAATTCAACTGTCGAAAGATGAGGCAATACTAAAACGTAATAGGATATAATGATACTACATATATTTTTTAAAAGTATAAGATAATGTAAGAGAGAAAGAGGAAAACCTGTAAAATGCTCTCTTTTAAATTGTAGGAGACCTCATAACTCCTTCCCATTTGAATTAAAAGAGATCTATTTGATCTTGATACGTGAACTTGATTGTTGCATTTAATTAATGTAAAAACATTGATATTTGACATTTGTGATGTAGTTCCAGTTGTTTCTGATTTCCCTGAATTTGTATCATTTAAAGCATCTAAAATAATTTTCGTATCGTGAGATAATTGAAGTTTTGAGCCACACTCTACCCAAAGACTTTGAAGTTTCGGAAGGTCCTTGGAAATAGATGCCAGATGATGGGAACTTTTATTTGACACATCTAAAGATGCAAGAAATGAAATGCCTGCAAACCTTTGCATATGGGATGAAAGACTATTCATTGGAGACATCCAAGACCAGATGATAGAAGGAAAAACATCTCGTAAGAACCCTTCATAACCACACAATGAAATAAATGAAATGCTTTTTGATCTTACAATAGAAAAGGGAATTTTTGTGATTGCCGTCTTATCAGCAACAAGAGTTGTCAAAGACTCCATCTGTTGTATATCCTCTTCCAACTTATCGATCATTAGACAACCTGAAAGAATGAGTGTTTTGAGAGATTTCAACTTATAGATACTTCTTGGAAGGTTACGAAGACTAATACAATCTTGCAAATTTATGTGAAGAACTTTATTGAGATGTCCAATCGTCCAGGAAACCTTTAACAACCTTGGACAATCTAAGAGTACTAGCTTTTCAAGATTAGGCATATTGGAAAAGTCTGGACTATGAGTTAAATAATGAGAATGACTTAAATTGAGAATTTTCAGATTCTCCATCACCTACAAGAAATGAAATACCATAAACAAAAATTAGAAATAAATCCTTAATAATGCAAGCCTTTAATGGGAGAAACACAACAACAAAAAATATTTAAGTATGCAGCATAAATAATTCTCCCAAACTTGTAAGAATATGTGAAGAGCAACAACAATAGAAACAATAATAGAATATGGTAACAATAATCATAAAAGGAGAACACATATTTTTAACATGAAAAACCTTCTCAAGGTGTGAGGGAAAAACCCACAGGCACAATCCAATCAATCAAGCTCCACTAAGATCAAACATGGATACAAGATAGTCAAATGAAAAGCATAAACAAGTGTCTACATGATGTGAATCTAGAAGGGTGGATTCATTTTATGGATCTATCTAGGTTTGAATGCTAATAATAAGCAAGAAATTTGAGAAATTTTTAAAACGAGAAAATGGAAATAGATAAGAAGATGGAGCTGAAATTGATGACGTCACACTTCCAAGAATGAAAGATAAGCCTAAGAGTTTAAACACACAAAGGAGTGAAGAACCTTTAATAAAACTCAGGGATTTTTGAATCACTTAAGAACTTAAGAGAATCACTCTCACCAAGATAGAAGAGATAAAACACTAATATTTTCTGAATAAAACTCAACTTGATTTCATTGATAAAAATGGTTCAGCTTATATAGGAGCTTTAACCATCAGAATTACAAAAGACACATAATTTTCAATTACAGCCCACTTAAAGCTATTAATGATCCACTCAAGATAATAATGAACCACTACTAAATTGTTGATTGTAACTGAATTTAAGGCAATCAAAAGTCATCCACAAGCATTCAGCAAAGGTCCTCTTAGTCTTCCAAAGGTTGGTTCTTAAGTTGGTAAATGGGCCCTTATTTAACTTGAAAATAAAGAAAAACAATAGCCCATTAATTGGTTAACCTAAAACACAATTTGGACATCCAATTTTATAAAGCATTGAGCCCTTATTTAAATAAAAGAAATTGCATCAATGTGACATGTTAATTATCCTCCATTTGGGTCATATGCAATTCACATCACTAAAACAAGTCAATACATCAAAGTAATAATGCTCTTAAATATTAAAAACAAGGAAAGAGAAACCTAAAATAGAACAACAGTGTGATATTGATATCTCTAACCACATATGTCCAATTGACATTCCAACAATTAAAATAAAGAACTATATGCCACCAAACTTAGGGACAAAAGTTCAATCGATAAATAAGCCAACAAATTTTTCTCTTCTTTTTCCCTCCCAAAGGCTGCAAAATTTACACTCCTTTTTAACTTAGAAGATCCCTTCTCCACTTAAATTAAGTCAGAAAAAATGAGTTTGACTAATTTCGACTTTTTAGACACATAGTTGGAAGTGCAACCAAATTTATTTTAACGTACCACAAGCAAACCTCGTTAGTAGCAAGTGAAATATTTATTTGTGTAAATTTCACTAACACTAACATATTCTTTTTTTAAAGATATACCAAGATTCCAAGTTTTTAAAAAAATTTCTCAAATCTTCATATAATTTTAAAAACAGTATCTCATGATCATTTTACATTAAATATACATTTTTTTTCTAAACTTTAAACATATTAAAGTTATATCTTTGAAGACCTTTGTAATGGTGATGATGAGAATATCTAAAGGACATTTAAGCAAATGGCCACAACAAATATCCTTCTAACAAAGTGAGGGAAAATGGGTAAGAATCTGGCTGAACACTAGAATCATGGGGTGGTTTTCTTGTTTATTGGGGTTGTCAAAACTTTAAGAAAGTCTTTCTTTAATAATAGCAACTAAAGATGAAGTGGAGCATTATACACCATTGAGCAATAATTGTATAATTAGCAAAGTTTGTATCAATACTAAAATTAGGTAAGGCTAAGCTTTTGTACGCTACAAATTTTTGAAAAAAGAAAGATCTTAATGTTCCATAATAACAAATAAATATGCTCGATAATTTGACTATTTGGTAAACTTTTACTCAAGTTTAAAAGTACTTTGCAATGTAAGAGAGCAAGTGAAACTTAGATGAAGACTGTGTCTGAAAACACCAAATTCTCCTGCACTTCATCATTTGGAATTTTATGGAGTTTCTCCAGTACACTCTTCCACTCTGTTACCTCCAAATCAAACAAATAGGACCCAAGAACTTCAAGAGCCAGTGGCAATCCCCAGGAATATGCAACTACACTTCTTGAAAGTTCCGCAAAATCTTTTCTAGGACTTGCTTGTTTGAATGCATGCCAACTAAAAAGCTCAATAGATTCGCTTTCATCCATCCTTTCCATCGTGTACAATTTGTCAACTCTACTCCCTCTCAGTATATGCATATCTCTGGTTGTGATGATGATTCTACTTCCTAAACCGAACCATTCACGATTTCCACATAGAGCATTTAATTGGTGCAAGTTATTCACATCATCAAGTATAACAAGTACCCTTTTATGGTGAAGGCTTTGCATTAATATATTTTTTCCAAATTCAATGTTGTGTATCTTTGTTTTTGTTTCTTTGTTGATATCAAACAAAAGTTGTTCTTGCAAGCAGACTTGGCCACCGTCTTTCCCCCAAACTTCCCTGATTTGTGCAAGGAAGCTCCTTCCCTCAAAATTACGGCCAATCTTGTTATAAATGGCTTTTGCAATGGTTGTTTTACCAATGCCTCCCATTCCCCACATTCCTAGCAATAGAGCATCGTTTGATCTTTCTAGATCCAACAGCTGAATCGTGTCATGCACCCGAGATTCTACTCCGACTGGATTATCAGCAATGAACAGCTCTGTCTTGTCTAACAAACGTGTAACATTTTCGATAATGCTTTTGATAGCCTCACTCTCATTCCTATAAGATAAAAATGAACCACAAAATGGTGTATACATATATGCATCAAACTTGGACGGAATTTGCAAAGAGAAAAAATTGTTAGGCAAGTGTGTTCCTCCATTAAGTTTATACAGTGGATTATACATGCTTTCATTTATCAACACTAGAGAAAGATACATATATTAGGATTTCATGTTTATTAAAATTGATCTTCACTTGATATCAAATTTATTATTTCCTATATCTTTACATATTTAGCTAGTCAATTGAATTCGTTAGTGGAAGATTTAAGTATTATGGAATGTTCAATATTTGATGAAAAATTTTGAGACAAGATATATGGGTGACAATATGATGCTAATTTCAGGAGGAGAAGGCACTGAAGTAATAAAGGTAGTAGAAGAGAATAAGTCGTGGTTTGAAAATTTTTTTGACTCCATAGTGCCATGGTCAAATCGTGAAATTGCAGGGAACAAAGTTATTTGGGTTAGATGTAGAGGGTTACCATTATCATGTTGGAATGAAGAATGTTTAAGAAAAGTGATGGCCACATTTGGTACCCTCATAAAAGTGCTCCAGATTGTGAACTCAAAAAAGGATCTCGAGGACATAACAGTGAAAGTACGTGTGCCCATTGCTATTCATATGAGATTACTATGGAAGGATATTAAAATCAACGGGCACGTATACTGCATTACGCTAGAGGAGGAATTTTTCAGAGAGGATAAATTTGAATGTAGCTACGAAAAAAAAGGTTGCAAATCATCAAAAAATTCTTTTGCCAAGTACCCACAAATATGCCTATCATCATAATCAGAATGCTCAAAACTTTCAAAATCTGAAATCCGATGGCCCGACCATCAAATTGTGGATCAAACGGTGGAGTCACCGGAAGAACACGCCAATGAGGAAGAAAGAGTCGTTGGAGCTGACACTGGGCACCAGGTGTATAACACGTCAAACGTTGGAAAATCTTTCACCAAAAAAGAAAGTTTCTACCATGACCAGAAACACATTGCTAAAGGTACTAAATCAGTCATGAAAGTGGAAAGCACCATGAAGACCATCTCAGATGGTAAAATGTCAGATTTGGGGGGAAAAAGTTGACCTCAATCTGTTGGTGTTGTGATGAGTCCACAATGTTAGCCCACTAATATGTCATTAGTGCAAGAAACACAATTGGCCCAAATCAGGAGATAAAGGCCCAATAATGGGGCAACCAATGAGGAACAAAGAAGAAAGATCAGGCCAGCTATTCATACCATAAGTAATTCCATATATGATAGTGAAATTAATAATTGCATTAGGTTATTTTGGTTGAAAACAGTTGTTTAAAAGTAATTAGGTTGTGGGAACTTGGAAAACAAATTGATGTTACTTTAAATGGTAAGGAGGAAGATATTCTGTTAAAACTAGAGGAATTAGAAAAAAGAGACAAGGAATTAAAGAAAGAAAGGGATATATGGGATACAAATTTAAATCAATGAAAATAATAACAATAAACATAAGGGGTTTGGGGAATGCAACTAAATGGAGATATATTAATGAATTAAATAGAAAAGAAGAGGTCGGTATGATATGTATTCAAGAAACTAAAATGAAAAATATTAACAAAGAAAAATGCTTTAAATTATGGGATGATAATAATGTAGAATGGTTACATAAGGAAGTTGTGGAAGGAGCTGGGGGATACTCAATGTATGGCATAGAAATGTGTTTGTATGTGAGAGAAATATAGTTGGTAAGGGATTTATGGTCCTAATTGGTTGGAATAAGGAAAAAGATTTCCCAATTGATGGACCTTGTAGCACGAAAATGAAGAGAAGGTCCATGGCTGCAGCAGAAATGGAGTGAAATGGAGGAGTGGATTCAAGCTTGGAGGCTCTTGAGGCAATGAAGGTGAAATGGAGAGGAAACCTAGAAAAGAAATCTATTCTAGGGAAAGAGGCTAGAGGATTTCTTGGTAGAAACTAGTCTAGCAAAGTGACTCTAGAGGCAATAGGTGAAGTACTCTCAACACTTAGTTTATTACCAATCCAAAGTAACTAAATACAAGCATAGGAAGCTCCCATTTATAGTAGAGGAGCATTCCTTAATGCAATGAAAATGAGAAAGGAAATGAAATGCAAATGTATAGCTTGCTCTCCAAGTTTCTCATGGAACCATTGGATGCAAAGGAGCTAGGATCTCGCGCCAAGTGTCCTCCTTCACATGTCTCATGCATTGTCACACTTGGCAACATGTGGAAGGAATCTTTGGAGAGCAATTCTCAGCTAAGGCATAATTGGGCTTGAATTATCCCAATTTGCAATCTAATCAACAAGTTTAATAAAGCATGGCCTAATAATTGGCCCAAAATAAATGCTATTCTAATGCTCCAATCATGTGTCTCTCATATTTTGATGTCTTCTTTAACCCATGAGAACAACATATAAAGCCCATGATGAATTTGATCCTCTTGAGGCAAGCCCATTTGGATTCTTCTAAGCATGTCTCTTGTTATTGGACCTTTGATTGGGCTTTGATCTTTAAGGGCATGTGGGCCATGGATTAGGCCTTGAGCATGATTTGGGCCTAGGCATTGGCCCAAGCTATAAGCCTTGGGGGATCACATCACCAATAGTGGTAGTGAACATGTAGTCAGCTTGTACACTAAAAGATAAATGTAACATGTGGGAGGAGATAATTGATATTAGAAGAACCGAAGGATGTAAAACATGGTGTATGTTGGAGGATTTTAACGCAGTAAGAAAGCCAGATGAGAGGAAAGGTGTGAGTATAGGCCATGCTAGTAAAAAGAAAATTTTAGGCTTCAATGAGTTTATTGATAAAACTGAAATGCTAGAAATCCCATTTGTTGGAAGGAAATATACATGGTACAGACCTAATGGAAATGCTAAGAGTAGAATAGATATAATCTTTGTTTTCGATAAATGGTTAGAACACTGTCCAGGTTATAATCAATACATCCAAGATAGGCAACTCTATGACCATTTTGTCATTGTCCTAAAAAACTCACTAATAGATTGGGGTCCCAAACCATTCAAATGTCTAGAAGTATGGAACTCGGAAAAGAGGTTTAGAGAACTAGTAAAACAAAAATTGAGTGATTATACAATTGAAGGAGATTATATGAGGGCAGCAAAAGAAAAGTTTAAAAAATGAAACACGACTTAAAGATCTGGAATAGGGATATCTTTGGACATACTAATAAATTGAAAAAGGAAATAATTGGAAAAATTGGAGAGCTAGACAAATTGAATGATGATAGTAATTTGGATAATGATAGGAAAGAGGAGCGCATAGAGTTACTTAGTCAACTTCAATTACTAAATCTGAAACATGAATCAATCATGCAACAAAAACTAGAGTAAAATGGATCCAACAGGGGGATAATAATTCTAAATTCTTCCATTCATCCATTAAATGGAAGTCACTTAAGAGTGAAATTAAAGGGTTGGAAATCCTAGGTAAGTGGAATGAAGATCCAAATGTTGTTAAGGAAGTTGTGAAGGAGTTTTATAGGAAAAGATTAATGGCAAAACCAAACCTTGGAGTAAGGTTGGATAATATTCAGTTCCAACAACTTTTGATAGAGGATAATAATATGTTGACTAAGTGTTTTGATGCAATTGAAATTAAGGAGGCAATGTGGGGGTGTGGAAGTTCTAAGAGTCCAAGACTAGATGGTTTTAATTTTAGCTTCATTAAGAAATTTTGGGACATCATTGGCAAAGATATCATACACGTAATTGAACATTTCTACAAATTTGGCAACATATCTAGGGGTTGCAATGCATCATTTATTAGTCTAGTGCCTAAACTGGGAAACCTGATCACATTAGATGGATACAGACCTATTTCTGTTGTAGGATGCATATACAAGTTAATATCCAAAATCCTATCTAATAGAGTAAAAAAGGTCTTGCCTAAGATAACTGATGGGTCACAGTTTGCATTTATATTTGGAAGAGGGTTGATGGATAGCATCTTAGTGGCTAACGAGACAGTTGAATACATAAAATGAAAAAAGAAATGTGTGTTGGTAATCAAGATAGACTACGAAAAAGCATATGATTCCGTAAGTTGGGAGTTTCTTTATTCATGATGGAGAGATTAGGATTCTATAAACAATGGATAAGTTGGATTAAGGAATGTTTAGAATCTACCACGATTTCAGTTTTAGTAAATGGAAGCCCAACCAAACAATTCAATCCAACAAGAGGGTTAAGACAAGGGGACCCTATTACATCTTTTTTGTTCTTAATAGTGGCACATGGCCTATTTGGAATGGTAAACCAAGATGTAAGAGAAAATTTGTATACAAGAATAAATATAGGGAAAAATAAAGTCAAGGTCAATCTCCTACAATTTGTAGATGATACTTTGTTTATATGTGAATCAAACTGCTAGAACGTTTTAATCATTAAAATTATACTTAGGTGCTTTGAGATGGCTTCAGGACTCAGTCAATTTTCATAAAAGCAGAACTGGAGCCATGGGTATAGATAAAAATGCTTTAATGAGGTACTCATAAGTTTTAAATTATAATACAATATAAATACCAGTCAAATATTTGGGTATTGGTTGTAGGAGGTAACCCAACAAAGCAATCTTTTTGGCAACCAGTGATTACAAAAATTAAAAATAAATTATCCACATGGAAAGACAGATATTTATCATTTACGGGATGAATTTGTCTAATAAAATCAATCATAACATCCTTGCCCCTTTACTATTTTTCTTTTTATAAAGCCCTGATAGGTGTTTGTGAGATTATTAAAAACCTTCGAAGAAATTTTCTCTAGGTTTAGGGACATGAGGGTAGAAAGATTGCTTGGATAAGATGGAAAAATATTTGTAAATCTAAGCACAAAGGAGGAATTGGATTAAAAGATATACATTTGTTTAATAAAGCTTTATTAGCCAAATGGAAGTGGACACTATGCATGGAGGAAAGAGGATTGTGGAAGGATATCTTAGAATCGAAATATGGATCTTGGAGAGGTCTAAGAAGACATACCAAAAATCATTATACATCAAGGTGGTGGAAGGACTTATGTGATGTATGTGGTGAAGGAGAGGAAGGAAAATGGTTTAACCAAAAATTGGAGTGGAAAGTAGGTTCAGGATTTAGGATATGTGATGTATGTGGGGAAGGAGAGGAAGGAAAATGGTTTAACCAAAACTTAGAATGGAAAGTAGGTTTAGGATCTAGGATTAAATTTTGGGAAGATACATGGATGGGTCATTACCTCTCTATATAAGATTCCCTATATTATATGAGAACTCAATTAGTAAGGAGAAAACACTAAGGGAGTTCGGTGAATGGACTAACAATGGCCGAGTATGGTTGATGAAATGGAGAAGAGATTGGTTTGAGTGGTAATTGCCTCAATTAGAGGATTTTAAGCAAATGTTAAATCAAACACAAATTCTAAGAGAAGGAGAGGAAGTTTGGGTATGGAAACATGAGGAACACAAATTCACAGTCAAATCTACTTACTTGAAATTGAAAACTCCAATTATCGGGGAAAATTATGATATGTTCAACATGTTTTGGAGAATAAAGGTAGCTCCATCATCACAATATTTTGTGTGGAGGGCAATATTGAATAAAATAGCAACAAAGGAAAACTTGAGTAGAATAGGGTTACAATGAGCACAAACATCATGTGTTCTATGCGGGTTGGAGGAGGAAAATACAACCCATTTATTCTTAACGTGTAAAATCGCAAATATGGTTTGGAACTTTTGTAATAAATGGGTAGGTATAAGTTCAGTGCAACATAATCAACTTAATATGCATTTCCAACAATTTTCTTTAATGGCCTAAAACAAAAAAGAAAATAAAATATGGAAGGGCTTATGGATATCAATTATTTGGAATATTTGGAACCATATAAATAAGATTGTGTTTAAACAAGGAAAAGTGGATCCAAAGGAAATCTTTACTTTGGCATAATTAAATGCTTGGGCATGGATGAAATACAAAGTCCCAAATGTCCATTTCTCTTATAATGATTGAAATTTAAGTCCAATTGAGTGCATCAAATCAATAACGTAGAATCCTCCAATCAAAATATGATGTGGAGGAAACATGTGTTATAACCCACTCAGACTATTCAGTCTAGAGGTCTCTTTGGTTTTATGCAGAATATTTTACAGGGGAAGTCTTCAAAGGTGCAGTGGTTTACTAGACGCACATCACTTTGCTGCTTAATTTTGAGTAATAGGTCAGGGAACAAAATGTTACACACATATCTATTTAATGATCAGGAAGCTCTTAAATAGATCATGAACGAATTTGAATCTAGCATTGTACTAAAGGGAATGAATCCAATAACTGCCAATGGTTATCAACTTGAACAAATACCTATGAGTGGATATTCTTAAGGTGGTATTTTTTAGTTGCACTTTGAATATGTAAGGTCCTTTATTTGCCTTTAATCTTTTTGCTATACACATCTATTAGGTTGTTTTAGTTTATCTAAGAACATGAATGTAAAATCAAGATCTGTATAAAGACTGAGACACCCCTAAAATGT